>JAEEGJ010005268.1_pt1 | contig 41227 bp, 20 predicted proteins | sample 8958761 | NCBI WGS metagenome assembly JAEEGJ01 (sample SAMN16246546, study PRJNA631951) | gut metagenome | biome: gut microbiome; feature: rumen; material: RS-attached | host: Bos | place: Iran: Karaj | collected 2018-10 | reverse complement strand
GAAGTAACACTGTCTGTAATGATTGTAGATCCCGGATATTCAGGAGCAAGAATTGCAGCAATCATAGCGATAATAGAGTCACGGTTGATTTCGCTTCCATCGCTGAGAACTGCAGACATACGGTCAACGTCAGTATCAAAAATCAAACCGAGGTCAGCCTTGTTTGCAAGCACAGCCGAGCGGATTGCTTCCATAGCCTGCTTATTTTCAGGATTTGGAATATGGTTAGGGAACATTCCATCCGGTTCAAGGAACTGGCTGCCTGTTGTATCAGCACCAAGAGGCTGAAGAATCTTATCAACAAAGAATCCGGAAGCACCGTTTCCGCTGTCTACAACAATATGAAGACCTTCAAGAGGCTTGTCTCCCTTGCCAAGCGAAGCAAGACCATCAGCAATTTTTCCGCGAAGATATTCTGCATAAATTGAAAGCAAATCAATTTTTTCAACAGGAACATTTACCTTAGCAGGATTCAAAAAGCCGGCAAGGTTCAAAATCTCAGTGATATCTTCATGCTCAAGACCACCGTCATTGTCAAAGAATTTAATACCATTGCGGTTGAACGGAAGGTGGCTGGCAGTAATCATTGCAGAGCCGTTGAAGTTTGTTTCCGGAAAAACAATAGACATGAACATTGCAGGAGTAGTTGCCATTCCGCAGTCAACAACAGTTGCGCCGGCACTAACCATACCATCAATTAAAGCATCTGCAAGAGCAGGACCGGTAACACGAGAATCGCGTCCAACTCCAAGACGAAGGGCAGTAGAATCAACATCAAGTTTTTTTGCAAGCCAGCTGACATAAGCGCAGCCAATCTGCTTTGCAATCTGTGGAGTAAGATTTACGTTCTCGCCTTCCACACCTTCTATAGCAACACCACGGACATCGCTTCCGTTCTGCAATTTCATTAAATCCATAAAATCCGTCCTTAAAATCAGTTTTTTTTATTATATTCAGATAGCAGTAAAAAGTCGATTATTTTCTGCTTTATTTTCCAACACAGAAGTTTGCAAAAATGCTGCCCAGAACATCATCCGGTGTTACGTCGCCGGTTATTTCTCCTAGCGCATCCAAAGCATCTTCCAGGTCCTGCACAACGGCGTCCAGAGTGTAGTTGTCGTCCGCGCTTACAAGTGCGTGTCGTACGCTTTCCAGGGCTGCCGATACCGCTTCTTTCTGTCGGGCAGAGCCAAGGCCAGCCTGTGTTCGTTCTGTGGTTGCTCCAGCGCCGCCAGAGCCCAGATTTGCGGTGAGCAGGCCGTAGATTTGAGCAAAGAGGTCCGCCATGCCTTCTCCGGTTTTTGAGGAGATTTTGCATACAGGAGGGGGAAGTCTCCCCCTCGCTCCAGCCTCCTCGGCTCCGCCTCCGGTGGCTTCCGCTACCCCTTCTCCTAGGGGCTCTGCCCCTAAGACCCCGGTGATTTCCCCGCCTTTGTCGCTCTTTGTATAAACCACAACCAGCGGCTCTTTACAATTCTCAATAAAGGCCTGGTCTTCTTCGTTCATTCCGGAAGTTCCGTCCACAAGATACAAAACAACATCTGCATCATGAACAAGGCTGCGGCTTATTTCTACACCCTGTGCTTCAATTACATCGGAAGTCTGTCGCAGTCCCGCAGTATCAAAAAGACGAACAGGAATACCATTTATGCTTGCCCAGCTTTCCAGCCAGTCTCGGGTCGTTCCTTCTATGTCACTTACAATAGCACGCTCTTCTTTAAGAATCGCGTTAAACAAAGAAGATTTACCGGCGTTTGTGCGGCCGGCCAGAACAACGCGGGCTCCATCCTGATAAAGCTTTTCGCCACGCCAGGAATCTGCAAGGGCCTGCAGACGGCTTGCCGCCAGCTCTATGTCGCTGCGGTCAAAGGAGTCTGCTATGGTTTCTTCGTCCTCTGGGTATTCAATTTCTACCTCGATGGCGGCAAGGGTGTCTATAATTAGTTTTTTGATTGAATCGATTTCTGAAAAAAGAGCACCGGCAAGGCGGCCGGCCGCATGAGAACGCGAAACATCAGTGTGGGAATCAATAATTTCTTTTACTGCTTCTGCGCGAGTAAGGTCTGTTTTTCCATTAATAAAAGCCCGGAAGGTATATTCCCCGCGGTTCGCCTGGCGGAAGCCGCTCTTAAGCATAAGATTCTGCACTGCCATTACAACAGCAGGGCCTCCATGGCAGAAAATCTCCACCATGTCTTCGCCGGTAAAAGATTTTGGAGCACGATAAACGGCCAGCATTACTTCGTCGATTTTAGATCCCCGGGTCAAGCCCTGCGATGTTTGCGAAGCAAACTCGGTCAAGGATGACATCTCATTGTCATTGTCGGGCTTGACCCGACAATCTAGCATCCACCCGTAAACCAGAGTGTTACCGGCGGCCTCCAGCAGAGCCTTTGGGCGGCTGAAAACTTTACTTACCAGTTCAATACAGCCCTTACCAGATACGCGCACAATGCCCAGCGCTGCAGGCGCAAGTGCGGTTGCAATAGATGAAATTGGTTCTTCCGGAGTATACTGGTTTGGTGTCATAAGAGCCCCTCAGGGCACTTCATGGCGCCCTATTATTAAGTTATGGCATTACTTTGAGGAAAGGACGGAAGGTTGTTGTTTCTTCTTCACGGTAAGGATACAAAATACTGTCCAGTACCGAAACATCCGAATCCACAAAAAGCGGCTTCATTGTATCACCAATGGCCGGCTTACGGAACTCCCTGCTTGCTTCTGCAGAAGTTCCTATAAAGGCCTCAGTTGCATCAATATCAGGTGGAGTTGTTCCATATTCACCAGAATTATTCCAGCACATGTATCCACGGTCAAGAGAATCGCGAACACCAAAGAACTGCTTTTTAATATAATCAGAATCGTAATAAAGTCTGTCGTAGCTTACGTTGAGATAGAATGACTGAACCCATGGACGAATGATTGCACGGTTACGGCAGAGCACTGTGTTACGGAAAGAACCGTAATAGTAAATGCGGTAGGTTCTGTCTGCAACAGGCGCATAGTTTAAGAAGGTCTGCTCAAAGTGGCTCGGGTAGAACATAGGGCCAATTACATCAACATATTCAGCAAGCATTTCTGCATCCTGACCGGTTCTTGTTCCAGAGCGGTACCATCCGTTTGCGCCATAAATATCAATTCCAATAGGAGCCTGAATATTTTCACGGGCATATTTCAAGAAGGAAATAAGGGCAGATTCCTTGTCCATTCCCTTGTCCTGCCAGCGGTACTGTGCATTGTAAAGATTCAAACCGTCGGTTGGGAAACGGATATAGTCAAACTGAATTTCATCAAAACCGCGGGCAACAAGTTCACGGGCAATGGCAACATTGTATTCCCAAACCTCTTCGGAATAAGGGTCTACCCACTGCTCATCGTAATAGGTAGTTTCTTTATTTCCTGTTGGCTGTTCATTTTCATCCAGAACATCATCATAGCCTTTTATACCCATCCATGGCTTGTTAAGCTTTTTATCCCAGACAGCATACTTTCCGTTTTTGTACTTAGAAAGTGAGCGGTCTTTAAATGTTACAATTCGGGCAACAAGATACATGCCCTCATCTTTGAATTCCTTAATAAACTTATCCAGATCTTTAATTGCATAACCAGAAGTTGAACACTTTTCAAGAACAAGAGGATCTTTTGAATCGTAACGGAGGAAGCCGTAGTCATCCTTCATATCAATTACAATTGAGTTCATGTTGCGGTCTTTTACAATTTTCTTGAACTTTGCAACACCCTCAGGGAAGCTGCACTGGTAAGCAGAAGCATAAATACTCTTTCTTCCGTTTGCAATTTCTGCGTAAGGAGAATTTACAGTTCCAGGGTAAAGAAGCCAGAGTTCATTTAATTCAAGGCCATGAGCAAAGCCGCTTCGTGACTGGGGAACCCAGGCAGTATTAATCATTCCTGGAACTGCGGCAAAAGCTTCGTGCCAGTTTCTTTCCTGGCTTGGAGTTCCCGGGCTCTGCAGGCTGTCTAAATCAATTGCTCCAAAACCTTCCAGTTTTGTATAAAGAAGAACATTGTCTATTGTTGTAAGACCATCTGTAACATCTGTTGGTTCTGAGCCGGTATAAATCAGCTCACCCTTCTTTTCCTGCCAGTTCAGACGGTAAATTCGAGGCATATAAGTCTGAGAAATATAGATTTCTGTATAAACTGAGCCGTCTGCATTTGTGCGGATTACCGGCAGAATGTCTGCAATTTCATCCGGAGAAGTAAGAGAAGGCATTTTTTCAAAACCGGCATCAATATCGTTCCAGACAGGTTTTGACTTGTCTGGAAGAATATAGGAAAGTCCGAAAATCGGGTGTGCCATAAAGACAACAGTCTGCCCTTCAAGGCTTGCAACAGCCACTGCCTTTATACCAGGAGAGTTTTTACTCATAGAACCAAGGTCTTTCCAGTTAAGCCCCCCGTCGCGGCTGTAATATACACTGTCTTTTGTTGCAGTTACAACTTCGCTGTTATTGAGAGGGTTTACACAAAGGTCTTTCAACTCCTGAATCTGAAGTGAAAGCTTTGTTTTTCCTTCCTTAAAAGTTTTTATAGTAAGGAAAGGAAGCCCATTATCTCTTTCTTCCCATTTTTTTAAGTCTTTAGAATAAAAAATACCCTTTTGAGTACGCATAAGCCAGGAAGGTTGTGGTATTCCACTTGCGTCGGCAATATTTACGCGCAAAAGCTGGTCTACTCGGGCTTCTGTCCATAAGGGAATTGCGGAATTTCTGTTGGTAACACGGAATAATCCGTTATCTGAGCCCACGAGGAATACTTCTGCCTCGACTTCACCTTCCTGAGAACTTACAAGAGTTTTTTCTGGAAGTCTGTAAAGTGGCTTTACCTCGTCCGAAAAAGCAAGGGCTGTTAAAAAAAACAAAGAGAGTACAAAAAATGATTTTTTCATACTCTCTTTATCGGTAGAATTTGTCTAAATATTTAATATAACAGTCACCCTGAACTTGTTTCAGTATGACAACTTATACAAGTTTATCGAGGGCTTCAACAACATCCTGATCATAGAAGCCTGGCTGCTCCTTAAGTGTATTAACAGCGGTTTCCTTATCCATTGCGCCACGGTAGCTTCGTTTACTTGAAAGTGAAACATAAGATTCTGCTACGCGAATAAGGCGGGCAATCTGAGGAATATCATCCCCCTTGAGCCCATGAGGATATCCTGAACCATCAATATTTTCATGATGCTTTGTTGCGGCATCTTCAAATACGCTCCAGTATTTCTTAGGAACAAACTCAAGGTGCTTTTCTGCAAGATTAACGTGTTCCTTCATTGCCTGCTTTTCTTCTTCTGTAAGCTGAGTTGCAACAAGAAGGTCTGGATCAATTGCGAGGAAGCCGGCATCGTAAATCATAGAAGCACAGAAGTTAAGCATTGCCATTCCCTGTGGAAGACCAAGCTGAACCGAAAGCTTATATACAAGTTCTGAAACGTTCTTAGAGTTATTCTTACGTCCAGTTACATTATCAATCTGCTGACCAATTTCTTCACACTTAACGGCAAGCTGCTTAAGCTCTTCTTCATCCTCTTCTGAGAAGGTTACATCAGGGAGGGCTGCGGCTGGTGCCCAGGTAGAAGAACCTGCAATTCTGAGAGAAGGGTTTCCACCATAAATGTCTGTAATTCCGCCAAGCATAAGGCGGTTTGTCTGACTCTGATTCTGAGCAAGAAGCTTGAAGGCCTGTGCATACTGTTCCTGCTGAACGAGGTTTGCCTTTGCGGCCTTTTTGATGATTACCATAATCAGGAAAACAAGAAGAACAATAATTATTGCAATTGCAATGATAGAGAATACAATTACACGAGTTGATTTTTTAGTCTCTTTTGCAGATTCAGAGAAAGAAGAACCAAGATTATCGAAGGCCTCTTTCAAATCCTTGTTGCTCTGCTTCTGAGCTTCTGCAGACTGAGCATAAGCTTCTGTCTGTTCCTTTGAAGCGTCGGCAAGCTCTTTCATTGCTCTTGCCTGAGCATCCATAGATTCCTGCTGAGCGGCAAATCTTTCCTGCTCAACCTTCTTCTGGGCAGACTTTTCTTTATTCTCCTGATCCTGTTCAATCTGCTTTACAAGCTTTTTGATGGTAGTATTTTCGATGTTAGGGTACTTTTCAAGATTCATCTTGATGTCGATGAGAGCCATATCATCATATTTCTTCTGAAGGTTCAGAAGTTTCTGTTTGTAAACGTTTTGCGCAACGAAAAGAACATTCGCCTGTGAAGATTCATCCTTAGCAACTGCAAGAGCCTGATTTACATACTTGTAAGCATCTTCAATGTTTCCATCTTCAAAAGCTTCGTTGGCTTTATCCAGAAAACGGACAGCTAAATCAGTTGTTGCTGCAAAAGCCTGAGTTGTGAAGAATACCAATAATAAAGCAATAACAATTCTTTTAAACTTATCTAACCACATTTTCCACTCCAATAGCCAAAATTACACTAGCTCTGTTTTCAAGTCCGCCCTGTGTAAGGAAGAACTTATCCTTTACTCCGATATTAAAATTCAATTTTACTTTTTCCAATTCGGCAAACGGAATTCCAATATTCATTGCAACTCCGGCTGCAGCTTTTACATTTTTATCAAATAGATGACCTGCAAGCCAGTCGGCTGCAAAATCAAGCTTAACTGAACCAAGGCTAAGACCATCCAGCTTTATTCCCACAAATGGAGAATAGAAGTTTTCCATAACACCAGCAGTAAGAGGTGCTGTTTCTGACTTACCTGTTATAATAGCATTAAATCCAGCTCTGATAAAGAAGTTCTTAGAAAGACTACCAAATGCAAGCTTTATTGCAAGCTCTCCGTCCATCAGCAAAGGAACAATCTTTTCTTCATCTGCAAGAGCAAGGAACTGTGCTCCTATAAAGGCATCTACACCAATTACATTTTTGTTTTCCATTGTGTATTTATAGTTGAACTCACCAGAAACACCATAATGGAAAGAACTAATATCTGCAATTTCACTCTTACTGAAAAGGTAAGCAACATCTGCCATGCCAAGTTTAAGCTGCCAGTTGGTACTTGTAAGCTTGGTTTCTTTTCCAGCTACATAAACCGCACCGCCGCTAGTCTTGCTTGCAGAAACATATTCTTTTTCTACGTTTCCACGCTGCTTTTCTTTTTCCTTCTCGATTCTTGCAAGTTCAAGCTGCCGCTGATATTCAAGCTCTGCTTCGTGTTTGCGCTGAATCTCGTAAGCATCGGAAATCACACTGTACATTTCAACAGCTTCTTCGTTATCAAGGTTGTTCTCAATAACAATAAGTGTTGCAGCCATTGCAAAATCATAATCGTTATTAACAATAAGACGCCTGATTTTCTTCTGGGTGTAGTTTTCCATTAAATAGTAATACCTGTCAGTAGAATTCCTGGAAAGCAAACTATTTAATTTAGCTTCATCCTTAGTAGCAAAGCAGGTGTCTATCTGCTTGTAAATTTCGCTTACATATTCCTCCAGGGCAAAGAGCTTACTGGTGGAACATATCAACAAAACAGCTAACGATAGTATTTTTAATTTTCTTCCAAACATTCTGACTCCTTTGCCTAGAAGATATTCGTTCTGAATCCAATTGCAATCTGTGGAATAAGACTCTTAATGCCTGCTCCAGAGACGTCCGTAGGAATAAACCACAATGAACCTTCTGTATACATTGAGAACGAACTGAAGGCCTTAACATTCTGCAGTTTAACCTTAGGGAACTCAATCTGCATAAGCAGTGAAGAAAGAATCTGTGGTTTTCCACTGTTTGTCTGAGTAAAGCAAGAGAACTCAGCACCTACAGCAAACTGTGCAAAAAGCCAGTCCCAGTCGTGTCCAAGGAAGAAGCTGAACGGAACCGAAGCAACGTTTGCAAGAATCTTAATACCAAAGACATGTCCACCATAGCGCATCTCGGTAAGATCAACCTTAAAGAGGTTAGAAACCGCGTCACGCTGCTGTTGTGTAAACTGTCCGTAAGAGAACTGAACCTTTACAACATCATCAAAGAAGGTAAGTCCGGCACCTACAGAGAACAGTGTTGCACCCCAAAGACGGAAGTCTAAGTAGAGTCCCTGGATGAATGATGGAACTTCGTAAGATGCCTTATCACCCTTACGGAGGGTAACAGTAACATTCTCAAGTTTTACATCATCATTAGAAAGACCCGATGCATTAAGTACCTGGTTATAGCGGCCACCATTTATAGGAGCAATCAGGCGGATTGAAGGTGCAGTATTATCAACCTGGATGATTGTTCTGGTGATAGCTGTTTCACCATTCTTCATTGTAGCACGAATCAGGAAGAAATGGTAACCTTCTGCAATATCCTGATTTTCTATGCGGTACATCCACTTTTCATTCTTAGAAAGCTCGGTAAAGGTCTTTCCGTTATCGAAGCTTATTTCTATTTTAGCAACCTTCTTTGCTGCAGTTGCAGCCTTTTGTTCTGCAGTTGCTTCCTTAGTTCTTGAGAAGAGGAGTTCATCTTCACTGATAGAGTAGCCAGCCTGACCTCTGATGTAAGGACGATTTACTGCAAAGTCACCATAAGTAAAGTTATCAATTGTTACCCAAGGTCCTACCGGATTATAGGTAATTGACTGCTCACGTGACTTAACTGTTTTTCCTGTTGAAAGAACAGTTTCTACATAGTAAGAGTGAACGCCTTCTTCTACAGTATCCGGACCAAGATCAAACTTAAAGAAGCCGCAATCTGTAAGGGCTGTTTCTGCAATAAACTTCTTGTCTACATAAAGATTAAGCTTTGTAATTTCATTTTCAGATGCAGCCTGTCCATAAACTGTAAACCTACCATTCTTGTGTTCGCCGTTGAGCGGATAGAGAATGTCTACAGTTGCAGGAGGAATATTCTTTTCAAGGTGAATATTGCGGCTTACATTTGTTGTATTTCCAGCCTTATCTTTTCCAGTAAGCTCTACGTTATAGAAGCCGTCTGGAAGGCTTGTCATATCAATTGTTTCACCAATAATTCTGTCAATCTTGAAGTTGCGGACTACCGGGCTTGAACCCCTTTCAAGATTTCTGATTGTAAGGTGCAGATCTGTTACTTCAACATTATCATAAGTATTACCAGAGAAGAAGAGCATACCTGTTGTAGTTGAATCATCAAGAGGAAGTTCAAGATTAAGGTATGGAGCATCGTTATCAATGTTGATAAGGCTTGAGTAAAGACCCTGAATGCCGTATTTATCAGTTACCTTAAGGAATACTACCTGAGTACCACCAGGAATTGCACGTGTATCTACTGTGTAGCTCCAGTTTTCTGTTCCTGTTGCCTCGTTGTAAGAGTTACCGTTATCAAGAGAAACCTTAACATTTGCAATACCGTTCTTATCGCTTGCCCATCCAGAAATTGTAACAAGGTTACGAACAGAAGTATCGATTGTAGGTTTTTCTACAGCACCCTTAGGCTCTTCGAGAGAGATGCGGTATGTGCGTGAAACTTCAGGTCCCTTTACACCATTGATATCAACTGCATATACAGTAACTGTATGCTCGTTATCTGTCATTGTTGAAAGAGGAACATCAATTGAGAAGCTTGTATTAAGCTTGTATTCCGCATCCGGACTAGACTGCTTATAAACTTCTTTTGTAGAAACCTGCTTGTAACTTCCGTTATCAATCTTATAGAAGATTGAAGACTCACCATCATCATCGTAAACGACACCAGAAATTGTAAAGTCGCGGGTAATTACCTGCATATCTTCCGGTACGTGGATTTCGGCTCTTGGCAAGTCTGATTCGTTATCAATACTGAAGGCCCATGATTCAATAGGAGTTGTGTTTCCTGCATCATCTGTGAATACAAATGACATTGCATCGCTGATTGGAGCCTCTGGAGTACCTACATGAGTGTAGATAAGAGGATTCAATTCAAGCGGAATACGTGTCTGTGACTTACCTTTTTCTGGAGGAGCAATATATTCTGCCTTAGCAAGCAGTGCATTATCTTTTACTTCAAATACTACAAGGTTATCACCGTTTACAACATCTTCTGGTAAAGGTTCAACTACCTTTGCCTCTGGAGGTGTTACGTCTTTATAAGCTGATGTATATGCATAACTTTCGTGACCAGAAGCATCACGGGCACGCATATTAATTCTGATAAGACCGTCTGGCATTTCAGAAATATTTACATCCTTAGAGAAGGTTACACCAACACGGTTATTGTTATTTGAAAGATTGAATGAAGACCATGTTTCACCGTTATCAAGAGAGTATTCAACTGCACGAATTCCAAGAGGATGTGCTGCTGTACCAGAAATTCTGAGGTTATTCTTAACCCACTGGAAAAGCTCTGGTGTTACAAACTTGATTTCCGGAGCATTATTGTTTGCAATAAAGTTCAGTGTTGCAGAGTTGTGAGCATCGCCAAAACGGTCTGTAACTCTTACTACAACATTCTTGTAAGCACCGTCTTTTTCTGCATAAAGAGTAACAAGATGTCCGTCTGTTTCTACTGCAAGACCCGGAGTATTTGAAACAAGCTCTACTCTAAGAGGAGCACTGTAATTTACATAATAAAGGAACTTAGATCCGCCGCTCAAAACATAGTTGTTATCAACTTCATCATAAACAGTTCCTGTTGCAGGCATTGTATAAATGCCTTCCTTGTCGTTGAGGAGACTTTCATCTGCCTCGCGAACAACTGTGAAAGAACCAGTTACTGTCTCTTCCAGAGCACCAGCCTTAATTACGGCAGAAAGCTTATTTACACGAGAAGGAAGATTTGAAACTGCAATTTCTGCAATCCAGCGCATTGGCTCTTCCGGAGTTGGCTTAATAAGTTTTGCAGCACCCTTCTGGATTACTGCACCGCCGGCAACTTCTTCGCCTGTAACTTCAAAGTTTACAGAGCTGACTGCAGCACCTGTATCAATGTACATGCGGATTGTTGCTATATCTTTTGAGTTGTAGCCGAGAACAACCGGCATACCGCTCAGGTATTCTGCATCATTAATCTGAACAATGTGAGCAGAAAGAGAAGGCTTTTTAACTGCAGTGTACTTAGCTGTTATAAGCTTGTTATCAGTAGTAGAAGTTGCAAAGCCTACAGCGTTGTTTCCTTCTATCATATCATCGCGGTAGAAAGCCTGATAATCGTTTGTAAGTTCTCCCTGATAAACTGCAAGGGCGTAAACATCAAAGCCGTCTGCCCAGTAAACTGCAGGAGCCTTTGCAACCGGCATTTTACCGTTCTGCTCTTCTACATCAGGAATATTCTTAATTGCAATGGCCTTTGCCTTCTGATTTCCACCGGCACTTTCTGCAATAAGTTCTACAAGGTGGAGACCATAGCCATAATCTTCTGCATTAATTGAGAACTTGAAAGAACCGTCTCTTGCAACATCAACTTTTGTAAATTCTTCTGTTGCAGCAGGAGCTGTAATTGTTCCAATAATGCCCTTAGCAATGTCTACACGGACAGACATGACTCTGTACTTGAGGCCGCCAACTCCTGTTTCGCAGGTAACACGGCCGCTTACAGAAACAGGACCTTCAAGTCCGTTGATTGCTGTATTTTCTGAATAATCGTTTATTGTAATTTCCGGCAAAGCAGTATCTGCACGGAAACGCAATGGGCGTGAATCAATTGTCTTACCCTTATCAGTTTTGATTCTTACTACAACCGGCTCTGAGCTTCCAATTGCATCAAGAGAAGTAAGGCGGATAAGATTTCCTTCAAGGTCTACCTTTGCAAACTTAGTTGCAGGAACAAGGCTAACAGAAGCAGCGTTTGCTCCAATGAGGTAACCGGTAACTGGGAAGTCAGGATTGCTTATGATTGAGCCGTCTTCTGCAACTGTAGAGTCATCAAAAACAATAACAGGCTCTTCCGACTTAACCACAGTAGTATTTGTTACATAATAAAGTGCGTTATAAGTTGAAGTACGTCCAATAATATCTTCTGCAGTAATTGTAAGATTCATAATACCCTTAGCAGAATCTGGAAGAACTGGAAGCGTAAATGTGTAAGAAGTTGCATTCTTAAGATCAATTGCGCTTTCAGCAAGGCCTTCTTTACCCCACTTAAGAGCAGAAGAAACCTTTACAAGGCCTACTCCAGAAGTAATACCAAGTGAGAAGGTTCTGCCGCTTTCCGGATGGATTTCCATACCGTTTGCAAACTCAACAGTTTCTTTACCACCGGTAACCTTTGCATCTGCAAACTGAGGAGCAATTCCGCGGGAAACAACATTGATTACAGAAGAGTTTCCTACAACTCCGTTTACATCAACTGCTGTAACAGTAACCTTATGATTTCCGGCAGAAAGGGCTTCTGCTGTACAAAGTTCATAATAGAATACACCTTTTGTTTCCTGAATAATCGGCTCGTTGTTATCAAGCTGAATGCGAACCTCTTTTACTCCATCAGGGTCTGTTGCAATACCGCGTACAAAAAGCGGATCCGAATCACCAAAGTTCTGACCTTCTACCGGTTCAGAAACAGAAATAAGAGGCTTATCATTTTCCTGATTCAATGCAATGTTGCGGGAAACATCTACAACGTTACCTGCACGGTCTTTTGCATGAATTGTGAATTTAACTGCTTTATCTTTAATTGCCAGAGTGTCTACATTAACAGCCCAGAATGGGTTACCAGGAATGAGTTCAAAACTACCAGACTGTGAACCAAAGCTCCAGGAAAGCTCTGTTACACCGATTGTATCCTTTGCATAACCGGCAACTGTAAATTTACCGTCCATTACCTGGCCTTCTGCAGGATAAACAATAGCTACATCCGGCTTAGTATTATCAATAAAATAGAGGAATGAATACATTCCGACAGAACCTGCTTTATCTACAGCCTTAAACCAGAGAACTGCAGGACCATCAGCGAATTTTTTTGTATCTACAGAAACTGTGAAATCACAGAGATCTTTATTCTTGTTTCCGCCGAACTTTAGAGGTATGAAGTTCTGGCCGTTGTCTGTTGAATAATAGAGCTCTTTGATTCCGTTTCCGTCTGAAACAATACCGTCAAATTTAACATTGCCTGAAACGAGAAGACCCATTGTTTTATCCTGGATTTCTGTTACAGGCTGCTTACGGTCGAGCTGCCAGGTAAGCACATAAGGAGAACTTACTCTTGGCTCTTCGTTAATATCATAACCAATTACTTTGATTGTATGTGGACCTTCTTCCAGGTCGTTTGTATCGAGGTAATATGACCAGAATTCTTTTCCCTGGGCAGTAACGCGCTTTTCAATTTCTGTGCCTTCATCGAGGATGAGTTCTACCTTTGAAACTCCATCATCATCAACACAGGTACCTACAATATTAAGGTTACCTACAACGCGCATGTTTGGATACGGGTTAGTAATTCCACAGATTGGAAGATCTGATTTCGGATCCAGATACAAATTATGAGGACCTTCAATGTGAACATTTCCACCAAGGTCTCGGGCGGTAATCATAATGTTGTACTTACCTGGCTTACGGCTATCAAGATCAAAGTGTTCCTGCCAGCTGTTCATGTTTTCAACAGGGATATCTTCAACATCACCCTTACCATGAGCGAACAAAATACCTGCAGTGAGAACACAAAGAATTGCCATTAAAAATACTTTTTTCATTTTATCCATCTAGTACCTCTATAAAATTTTTGAAAAAAACCTTTAACTTAGAATCCCTCATTTTATTATCGGTACAATATTGCTGTTTAATTAGAAAAAGTTGGGTTATAATAGACTAAAGACTTTTTTCAGGAGAACGCAAAATGAGCACAGTTGATATATCAATTTTACAACAAATTATTGATAAAAGCAAAAAAATTGTATTTTTTGGTGGTGCCGGGGTTTCTACAGAATCTGGAATACCTGATTTTCGCAGCGTAGATGGTCTTTATAACCAGCAGTGGAAGTATCCGCCGGAGCAGATTATCAGCCGCACTTTCTTTTACCAGAACACTCCTGAGTTTTACAGATTTTACCGGGCAAAACTGCTGCCTCAGGGCATAAAGCCAAATGCGGCCCACTATAAGCTTGCAGAGCTTGAGGCTGCCGGTAAACTGCTTGCTGTAGTTACACAGAATATCGACGGGCTTCACCAGATGGCGGGAAGTAAAACTGTTTACGAGCTGCATGGAAGCACCCTGCGTAATTACTGCCTGGACTGCCATGAATTTTATGATGAAAAAATTATTATTGAAAGCGAAAATGCTCCTGACAAACTGCCCCACTGTAAAAAGTGCGGCGGCCTTATAAAGCCAGATGTAGTTCTTTATGAAGAAGGCCTGGACCAGAGGGTAATTGAAGGAGCAGTTCGCGCAATAAAGGATGCAGACACCCTGATAATTGGCGGCACTTCACTTACAGTTTACCCGGCAGCAGGTTTAGTAGACTATTTCCACGGTGAAAACCTTGTTCTGCTGAATAAATCTTCCACACCACAGGATCATATGGCAAACCTTGTAATTCATGAGCCGATTGGGGAAGTGCTGGGACAAATTAAATGCTAAACAGATGCTGAAGCTGGTTCAGCATGACAATTAGAAGCTCATGTTCAGGCCCAGGGAAAGTTTTTGTCTTTCCTGGAAGACCAGCGGCCTTTGAGAATCAAAGGTAAAGCTGTAGAGCAGGTAAAAGCCCATTTTATAATTCGAATTTGCAAGAAGGCCAATATTTGGTGTGAACTCCAGCTCCGCTCTGAGATAAAGAGAATCCAAGAAATAACCGCGCCCGTCTCCAATGGCCTTAAAATAGTCTCCCAGGAAGGCTGTCTGAAAGCCGTTTCTGGAAGCATTACCTGCAGTTCCCGTTGCCGCATAACCTAAATCAACATAAAAATCATTTAAGTAAAAGGCGGTAATGCCTGGGATAGCCTTTTGAATTTCCATAGAAAAGGCTGTCAGCTCACAAGTTGCATCAAAAACAGCATAACCCAGAGAAAGCTTAGGATCTGGAATGTAGGCATAACCGTGGATTGAACTTGAAGGAAGAAGCGTAAAGTTCAGACGGAGAGGCAGATTATAAGTAAAACCATAGTTAGATTCAATCGGCAGAATACGTGGTATGCAGATTTTTAAGGCTGCAGTGAGGGCCGATGTATTAATTATAGGCTTAGAAGGTGTATCAAGCGAAGCGTCGTAACGGCGGCCATAACCTGCAAGCACTGCAAAGCCCGCCTTTTCAAAGCGACCCGGCCCTGCCCTTCTGATTGTAGAAAACTGGGCTGTAATAACATCAGAAACTGTAAAATAGTTTGTATCATCTTTAGGAGCAGTAATTCCTATTTTCGACGGTTCCCAGAAGTTTATAGAAGAATAAAAGCCGTTGTCTCCATTGGCAATTACAAGCTGGGTATCCTGACGGCCAATATGGGCCTTTGCGACATTTGATATTAATATAGTAGAAACTCTTCCAACTTCAAAACCGGAAGATATTGTTGAAATTACCCCGCTCTGTTTCCAGCCCTTTGCATCAAACTCAGTTTTTAATTCTGTCTGAGTATTAAAAAGTGAAGTTGATGTTCCCTTGTTCAATATCATCTCAATTCCAAAAGAATTAGACAATGTATTCCAGCCGCAGGTGAGTGTAATAAGGTCTGTGCTGCCATTTGACCATGGGTTGGAAGTTAAATAAGTTGCACCTATGTAAAAGTTATTCAAAGTTGAAGAATAAGCTGCATTTGGTCCAAAATATTCTGATTTATATGAGCTTACAGGAATAAAGATTCCATGGGCAAAGTATGGGAATGGATTATATGGCTTGGATTCAAGTTTAGACTGAGACTGGGGCTGTGTCTGTACCTGTGGCTCTGGCTCCCCACTCGCTTCCAGGCGGCTTGCAGGAGCAGATTCCCATTGTAAAGAAGTTTCTTTAAGGCTTAAAATGCGGTTCTGCTGCAAAAACTTACCCATATAAACCAGGCGGTCATTCCAGCAGACAGGCTCAAAAACGCCGCCAGAAAAATCATTATTAGTAAGATAAAGCTTAGACTCAGACAGGTCAAAGCGTCCAAGGCGGGGCATTGTAGACTTCCGGGCATAGCTGAAGTATAAGGCTTCGTTTTCGGCCGCCCCCTGCTCAGAATAGGAAAGGGAGCGGACAACCATGCCCTGCGGAAAGGCAAATTCTTCTGTTTCTTCTATTAAATTGCCTTCCACACTGCTTATGCAAAGGCTGTAATTAAGCCCCTCTTTTTTGAGCCAGGCAAAACGGCCGTCTTTTAGGGCTGTAAATGCATAAGGGTTTGTTTCGGCCTGCAGAATCTGCTCGGAAACTTTTGTACTGCCTGTAATGCGGCTACCATCCGGGTTGAATTCCAGGCGGAAGAGGGCAAGGCTATAGTGCTGGGAAAGATATTTTTGTGCAAGAAGATAAGTGCTGTCTCCAGCCTGAATAATAAGCCCTTCCCTAAGCCCCTTTTCCTTTACTGAATAAAAGTTTTTATTAGAAAAATCATAAATCTTTATACGGGCTTTTTCTGTAGGGCTGTTTATGCTGATATAGTTTACGGCAAGAAAGCGGCCGTCATTGGAAAGGCGCACAGAAGAAAGGCCTCTCTGCGAAAAAACTTGATGAAAAACAAGAGCCGTATTATTATCATCAGCTCCGTTTTCAGCTCCAGCACCGGCTCCAGCCTCCGCCGCAAAAACCCGGCCTCCAAGAAGATCCATCCAGACCAGCCTGCCGCCTGCAGAAGTCAAAGAATCATAAAGAGAACCTGAATCATTGAGCTGAGAATAACTCGTAGACTCCGGCTGGAAAAAGTCCTGGGCAAGGCCTGCTCTTACAGGATCATCCGGGATATCCGGCACCTGGTAATGAGTTTCAAAATCATGCCAGGCATTTTTTAGTTTTTCTCCAAAAGCCTTTTTAAAAGCCCCGGATACAGTAAGATTTTTTCCATTTACAATGCGATACCAGAAGTCTGCATAGGCTTCCATACCGTATTCATTTTGCAGCCACTGATGAAAAGCCCCGTTGAAAAAGTAAGGAGCCCCAGAAGGTCTGCCGTCTGAAGCACCCGAAACATCGTGATATGAAGGAAACTTTTCTTCTATTTTGGCCTGCTTTACATAGTGCTTTGCATACTCGTCGTTCAAACGGCCTTGGCCTGCCGCACTTTCACTGGTAAGAGTGGCCCCCTCTGCCATTCCGGTAGTTACGGCAAACATTCCTGGTGTTACACAATCACCAAAAACCTTTCCCACTCCCCGCCAGAAGCCGTTTTTCATATTATAGGTTACTGCGTGGGTAAGTTCATGACGGAAGGTAGAAAGAAGAGTTTCGCTGAAAACAGCCAGCTCGCTGCAACCGGAACAGGCCGTGTCGTAAATTGCAATGTGATTATAAGGAACAGCCGCCCAGAAGGCATTAAACTGTTCAACGGCCGGAGTAATTACAACCGGCATTCTGAAAGAAGGAGTAAGACCATACTGGGCCGTTACTTCCTCGTATACGGTGTCTGCCTTTTCGTAAAGAATGGAAGCGCTTTCCTGGCAGCGCTCGGGATAGATAATATCAAACCACTGGGTTTTTGCTACGCGGAGTTTTTTTTCACCCCAGAGCATTCCACTGCGTGCAGAAAGCTCTGCACACAGAAGGAAAGCCGCAAGCAGACAAAAAAACTGCCTGCATTTGAAAAGGCTGCGTGATTTACATTTCTTTAAGTCTCTTTTCTGCATATCTGAAATAAGCCGCTCCAACCGGTGCAGCAATTATAACATATATGATGCTTAAAATCACAAGCGAAATCATTGATTTTGGAAGAGCAAAAACCACAAGAATTACTACAAGTCCAACTGTAAGCATAGAAAGAAGCATAGACCAGAGAACATTAAAGTTCTGTTTGCTTGCCGCCATTGGAGTTTCCCAGTTGAGCTTTGGATTTAAGGTATCAATAAACATATCAATAAAAATCAAAAGCAGAGAAACTGAGCCCGAAAGGAGAACCGTCATAAAGCAGATAGAAAAGAGGTCTGTAAATGTAAATGGAACCTGCAGAAGAAAATATGCCAGTGTAAGCAGGAAAATCATAATTACATTTGCAATTCCCACATAAAGCAGGGCATGCCAGAATTTCACTTTTACAATCAGATTAAAATCTATAGGCATAGCCTTAAGGTCGTTAAGGGATTTACCTTCGCGGGAAAAAGAAGTTGTGGCAAGGTTTGCAAAGGTTCCGGTAAATACAACAAAGGCTGCACTTCCCAGTGTTACAAAATACTTAGCTGATTTCAGGCTTTCAGGGGTTAGTTCTGCAAGCTTACTCTTGAAAGCTGATATTATTACACCAAGCCCCTCGCCCGAAGCAATAAAGCCAACACTAAAAGAAAGAATGAAAATCACTGGGAAAAGATAAACAAACAATGGACCGTTTGCAAAAAAGGCAGGTTCTCGAACCACATTGCGGTAGTCGCGGACAAAAAGAGCGTGGAAAACAGAGACCGAACGAACATCTTTTTCAATTACCTCTTCTGCCTTCTGGGCTGTAATCTTTTTTGATTTTACGTCAGCAAAGCCATCCAGAGTCTTAATGTACAACTTTCCAAAAAACGGAACCAGCACAAAAAGAATAAGGGCAGAAAGGGCTGCAAGAATCAGGATTGGAAGAATCTTTCCTTTCAGGGCGCCGGAAATGTACATAAAGACCGGCATTTTATCACTCAGGCCAAAGAGTTTTTCTATAGAAGAGCCCATCTTTTCGCCCATAAACCTGGGATTGGAAAAAGACATTGAAATAGAAGAATTCATCAACCCGTAAAAGATACAAAAAGCAATAAGAAGAACTGTGGCAACTACAGTCATCAGCTTCTTTTTGCGCAGGGCAGGAATAAAGTAAAGAATCAATATAAATAGAAGATAGATTGCAAAAACCGCAGCCAGAGAAAAGGCCAGGGCTGCAACAAGAAAACCTATATAAAAGAGCGGATTTGTAAGCAGGCCTTCGTTTGCTCCGTAAACAATAGAACTGATGGCAAACATACCAAGTCCCATAATTGCATCAGAAACAAAAGAAACTGCAAACTTTGCTCCAAAGAACTGGCCCGGAGTAAGCGGCAGGCTCATAAGAAATTCTTCGCTGCTGCCTGTATAGTAAGAAGCCGCAACCGAAGTAAAGCCAAAGAACATAATAATCAAAAGAGCAACCAGCATGGTAATAAAAGGCATGGCCTCCTGATTTCCGCTTGCTGCCAGAAACTTATAGGTGGCAATCATATAGGCTGTATACATTCCAATCATTACGGCAATAACATAAATTGCAAATAAGATGATGAATATATTTTTAATGATTCCCTTAGGTCCCTTTTTAAAGCCTTCCAGAAAGCCGCCTACGTTCAGCGTACTTGTATTTAAAATTTTAAAGAGATTATAAAACATTGCGGTGCCCCTCTAGTTTGCCTGTGCATTTTCAGCGGCTGCCTTTGCGGTACTACCAATCATTTCAAGGAAGATATCTTCCAGAGACTGTCCTGCTTTTCCGTGCTGCTCCTTGAGCTCGTTCATAGTTCCCTGGAAAATCAACTGACCTTTTTTAATGATTCCAATACGGTCGCAAAGCTTTTCTGCAACTTCCATAACATGAGTAGAAAAGAAAACCGTCTTTCCAGCACCTGCACGTTCCCTCATAATTTCCTTTACGATAAAGGCAGCTTCCGGGTCCAGACCAACCATAGGTTCATCAAGAATCCAGTTCTGAGGGTCGGTTATAAGGCTGGCAATCAAAAAGAGCTTCTGCTTCATACCGTGGCTGAAAGATGAAATCTTATTATTAAGCACTTCCTTGAGACCAAAGCGGGTGCAGTAGTTTTCTATGCGTTCCTTACGAAGGTCTGCGGAAACCTTGTAAACATCACCAATAAAATTAAGATATTCAATAGCCTTAAGCCGAGAAACAGTTTCCGGATTATCCGGCACAAAAGCAAACTGTCTTTTAGCTGCCACCGGACGCTCCTTGATAGAAATTCCATCCAGCTCCAGCTCGCCCTGATCCGGCTGAATAATACCGGTAAGCATTTTTATTGTAGTAGTTTTTCCAGCCCCGTTAGGCCCCAGAAATCCAAAAATCTCGCCATTGTTCACAGTCAGCGAAAGCGAATCCACCGCCTTAGCCCCACCCTTGCTGTAGGTCTTCGAAACACCTTTAATCTCAAACATTTTTTTATACTCCTATACCTGTACTATAAAATATTTTTCGCTTTTTTTACACTTTTTTTCCTGAATTTCGCAGAAAATAGCATATTAAGTCTACTTTATATATAGAGAAATTTTATTGCTGCCGCGGATTTCCCAAAATTATTTTAAGAGGTTTGATATGGAACAAACAACAAAAACGCAGAAACAGGTATATGACCATCTATTCATCGCAATATTCGGAAAAGATACCGAACGCAGTAAACGATGGCGACTGGAGCTTTATAATGCGCTCAACAACACAAATTACACTGATCCGGATGCACTGGAACTCAACACATTGGAAAATGTTATTTATATTAAGATGCATAATGACGTTTCTTTTTTAGTTGATTCCCAAATGACTTTATATGAACATCAGCGAACTACAAATCCTAATATGCCATTACGGGGTTTCTTTTATTTTGCTCAACTGTATCAGAAATATATTGATTCGAAACGAGAACTGATTGGGACCACCACACTTATCAAGATTCCAAATCCAAATTACATCGTCTTTTACAATGGAGATACCAGTCGAGATGAAGATTATGAACTAAAACTTTCAGATGCCTTTTTCCACGAAGATAAAAGCGGTAAATTCGAGTGGACAGCAAGAGTGCTTAATATTAATAAAGAATACAATTTATCACTTCAAAAAAAATGTAAACCGTTGTATGATTACATACAGTTCGTAAGCAGAATTAATGACAACAAAGAAAAAGGAATGCCTATAGAGGAAGCAGTTGATGAAGCTGTAGACTGGGCTTGCGAACAGAATCTTCTGGAAGGCTACATTAGGGAGCAGAAAGCGGAGGTTAAGATGAACTTACTCACTGAATACGATGAAGAAGCTTACATCAGAATCTGGCGCAGAGATGGCAGACAGGAGCAAGCCGAGGAAGCTGCTATTAATCTCTTGAGAATGGACAAGCTTTCTCTAGAAGAAATCGCCCAGGCACAAGGCCTCACTCTCGAAAAAGTTCAGGAACTAAAGGAAACAATTAACCGCACAACTGCGTAATCTTGAAATAAGAATTTCATACGGCTTGAGAAATCAAGCCGTAAAAACTGCCCGCAAGCTGCTTGTCGATAAAAAATACACTGCCGAAGAGATTTCTGCACTATTGCAAATTCCTGTCGAAGCTTTTGTGGAAAATAATCAAGATAAGCAACAAGAGACATAGAATTTTCTAATGTAAGTCAGGAGAATAATATCCTACCTCTCCATCAGTTCCATCTATGCTTATATATAGTAAATAACTATCACTGTTTTCATCTTTATCAATACGCAGGTCTCCAGCCGGTTGATCATTATTATTATCAAAAGCTATTTCTTCTGAACCAGCAGTTAAATAGTCCTCATTCAATCCCAAAAATAACTCAGTACTAGGGAAATTCTCATAATCATCTAGATAAATTGTTCCTTTTGCATCAATTTCAAGCGAATTATTCTTAAATCTCTTAAACTCATAATCTATACATGCATTCATGTAATCAACTTTTGTAAAAGTAATAACTCCATATGCAGGAATAGGAGGAACATCATCATCTAGATCATCATCACGTGTATATAGGATAAAATATATCAACTTATTTTCAAAATCATTTAAATCTATTGCTCCGAGTCTGGTTGAGCCATTACTTTGCATCTGCGATTCATACGTTTCAATCTGTGACTGACTTGTTATACTATCCAATACATAGGTTTCAGTTATAACCTGCCTCATATACCCAGAAGTATCAATATAATACCCATCGTCTGCAATCTTAAACTTTTCTATATTCGCATTAAGTTTGCTTCCACCTAAAACTTGATTATCAACAGTTCCATTAATACCAATTTGATTAGTAGAATTATGATTAGACAAGACTTGTTTAAGCTCAATATATTTTCCTGAAGCTACCCATACTCCATTACTTCCTTTACTTCCACCATAGGGAATAGAAATATTTGTCGAGTTAAATACAATTGAGCCCATATGACTAAATGCTCCACCACCATAAACATCATATCCTGTGTTACTTGTAAAACTTACAGAACCTTCCAGTTTTAATAAACCAGTACTCTCACTGTGAATAGCACCACCTGCTCCATTTGTAGCAGAATTTGATGTATATGTTCCACCTGAAACTGTAATATCTATATTATTACCAATAGGAATTATAATTGCACCACCACCTCGAGCTTCGTTATTTGTAAAAGTAGCTGAAGAGAGAGAAAGCGCATTTGTAGAGGCATAATAAATTCCAGCCCCAAAATCTCCTGCTCTGTTCTTACTTATAATATAACTACCATTTGTAGATAATGTACTTGTATTTGTTAAATAGATTCCCCCTCCATGACTAACTGATAGATTAGTGTATATTCCACCGGAAAAACTTGAATTAGACAGAGTTCCGCTTGAATTTACACTTTTTCCAATTCCAAGTGTTCCGCTGCAATAAATTCCACCACCATAATTTGCTTTGTTAATTCCATTTGAAGAGTTTGGTTCAACAGAGGTATTAGCAGGACGGTTACCCCCGCTGTTTCCTATTATCGAACTTCCATTCAAACAAAGTATTGCTCCACTAGCAACATATACACCACCGCCATTATATGTTGCCTTATTTTCTCTTATTACTACATTATTTCCAAGGTTTACTTTTGCACCGCTTACGGCCACATTGAGACCAGCGCCATTTGATGAAGTGTTTCCACCTTTTAATGTTATATTTTCAATATTTACAAGGATAGCCTTATTGATTGTAAAGGCACTACCTTTTGAGTTTGCATTGATTGTTGCACCTGATCCTGTACCTGTTAGTGTTATGCTTGAAACCGAAATGTCATCACTATTTGGAATTGACTGGAGATCAGATGCTGATGATGCAGAAAAGGTACCAACCACTTTTATTTCTGTTTTACAAGATCTACAGGATTTTGCTGCAGCTGAGATTGTTTTAAATGCCTTTGAAGAAGATGCTCCTGTGTAAGAGTCATTTCCGGAAGCAGACACATAAATATCTGCATTTATTATTCCTTTTGCAGACGAATTACTTCCGCTTTTTTCAATAGACCAGTCACTATCTGTTATGCTGAATTGAGATAAGGTTGTATCTGTAACATTTGTTCCGCCGTCAATTATTTGTGTACCACGAGTCCAGACTGATGGTGTAATTGAAGCACTTCCAGAAAGACTATTTCCAGCTATAGTAATCTTTTTTGAATTTGCTATATATATATCGTTATTTCTTAAACTTCCACTAGGGAAACTTAGGCTACCGCTATAATTAAAGGTTCCGTAAGAATAATATATAGCACCTCCATTACCATTTGTTCCGCAAGTATTAGTGGTGAATGTTCCGCCTGTCATATTATATGTGCCATAACTGCAAACACAGTAAAGAGCTCCACCACTACCATTTTCACCACATGTATTTGAAGTGAAATCTCCTCCATTCATTGTAAAATTACCATATATGTATCCTCCTCCACCATTGGATTCGGCTTTGTTATAGGATAAATTACATTTATTGATTTTTACCAGTCCACCATAGTGATATAAACCACCCGCAGATTTTGCAGAATAATTATGACAGATACCCCCTGTAAAACTATTATCAGCAACAGGATCTCCATCTTCGGTTACTGGTACAGTATAGCCAAGATACAGTTCGGAACTACCACCTTCCATATAAAAACCACCGCCACTAGCATCAGTACCTGTTGCTTTATTTGAAAAGTCTGATGTTTGAGACATCGAAGTATCTGTATCGCCAATAATAGCAGTTCCATTCATATAAACTTTAGCACTATTAAGGTATAATCCTCCACCCTCATTTCCTGCGGTATTCTTTTCTATTGATCCACCAGAAAAATCAAAAACAGTATTTGCATCATATACAGTTATACCGCCACCACTCATCTTTGCATAATTATAAGCAACAGTACCTTTTGCCATTTTGAAGCAGGGACCTTTATAGTAAATGCCACCACCCCAACCATCTTGAGGTATAGTATTTGTTGGACAAAGATTTCTGTTAACACCACCAGTAAAATCTACATCTACTGTAGAAGCATTTGAATATCCAATGTAAAGTTCACCACCATTAACATAAATACCTCCACCATATTCAGTTGCATAATTTGCACAATTTGCAAAAGTGGTATAATTCTCTGCAGAGGCTGTTGTTGTATCATTAGTAATCGGTTCCCCAACAACTGAGTTACCACTCATAAAGAGTTTTGCTCCTGAAGCAACGTAAACACCTCCCCCAAACGCTGCACTATTACCGGTAATTTGGGTTCCTGTTGTAAGAGTAACACTACCACTTTTTACATTTAAACCACCACCACATAATTTTGAAGTAGTGTTATATATAACAGTAGATGTACCCATACCCCCTGTAATTGTAAGGTTAGTAATCGTAACGGGAACACTTGTATCTACAAGCAGAACAGAGCCGCTGCTGCCAGCTTTTAGTTTATCTTTTGTATTGTCATTATTGAAACCACTTAAAGTAAGAGACTCTGCTTTTACAGAAGCGGCAGGACTTGTTCCGTCCTGGATTGTTGTTGAGCCAGTAACCTCTCCTCCAATCCAAATCGTGTAAGGGGTGCCAGTGTTTCCTGAGGTTATTAAGTAATTGATGGCTTTGGACAGGGTGGCGTAAGGGGCGAAAACTGTTCCATTTCCTGTATCGTCTCTGCCGGTGATTTCTACGCCGGCAACTGTTATTGTTCCTACAAAGATTTGAGTGAGCTTGTAGGCTGAAACTAAATCATCTGTTACCTTATAGGTGTTGGTGGATGTGATTGGGCTGGGACTACTGCTGTTAAAAACACTATTTATCCACTTGTTTGTGGTCATGTTAGGGAAGACTGTTATGCCCTGATAATCAGTAAATACTACATAGCCTGATTTTTTGAAAACCAGTTTTGCATTGTAGGTCCCTGCGGTTATATTTTTCAGTGTTATTGCAGATGGAGAAATTTCTTCTCCTGCTTCTGCATCTGCATTGATTTTTGTTTCACCTAAATATAATTCCAGTTCATCTGCAGTACCGGAAGTCTCATAAGTAATTTCAAGTTCAATATTTCCATTACCACTTGCTAAAGGTTTTAGTTGAAAATTATGAGTAAAGGAAGGTTTGTTGTATGAAAATGTATCTGTAAATGTATCCGTAAGGATTAATATTTTTTCTGTACAGCCATTAAAGCTTGCTTTATATTCAGCAGTTATTGTCCAGCTTGTATTTGTTTCATCAATTGGAAGTATGATTGAATATGAAGTTACGTCATCTTCTGTTGTAATGTTTATACTTTCTGCTGTTTTTTCTTCTGCTGTGGCAGTGATAATATATTCACCATCGGCAGGGGCGGTTGGAAAGGCGGATCGTTCATCTGACTTTGTTAATGAAGCAAAAAAAGAACGATATTCCTCCGGCACTGCACCAGAAGCGGCTAATTCCTCTGAAATAGTGATTTGTCCTGTAATTGTTATTGTCTCTGGTCTTTCTGTTGAAGGATTCTCAGGAAGATTATCTCCAAATAAATTTGAGCAGGATATAAATGCCAGTGATACGACAGTCAGTAAAAGAGACTTTATAAAAAACTTATGATTTTTAAGGTTATTTATCTTCATATCTTTCATTCCATATCCTTCAAAATTATTGTTTTGTTAATGCCAGTGAAGCAGCGTATGCAATACCAGTTGGAAAATCATCATTTGTATATTGTAAATACACTTCAACTGTATAAACGCCTGCCGGCAGGTTTGCATTTATAAGCAGTTTGTTATTAATGCCAGTAACCGTAAATTCCCATAGAGAAGCAGGTACTGGAGCACCAAGGTATTTCAAAGAAGCAGTCATTGTTCTTGTACCAGAAAATACATTTGCTTCCTGAACAGAAATTCTATAAGCCATTTTTCCTGGATCACCTGATTCATCGTTTCCCTGCTCTCTTATGAGTTCAAAATACAATTGAGGTATAGGCTTTTGAGTAATCGTACCACCACTAATTCCCAGGAAGGCGTCTCCGGTATTTTCGTCTATATCTTCTGTCGTAGGATCATCTGGTGTTGGATCTGTCATGATTGAATAACCGGCAACATCACTTGCGAAAATCAAATGAGGATGCTTATCATTATTCTTTCCCCACTCCTTACCAAAAGCATAACCTTCTGTAAAGCAAACAGGCTCTCCAATACGAGGTGGAGTTTGAGTTTTAATTCCAATTGTTGTATCTGCAAGCTCGCCATTTATTTTTATAACTTTTCCAGTTGTAAGATAGACATTTGATGCAGCTGCCGGTGAAGCTGTATTTGTATTATTAAAAATAGTAACAGGGCCACTGACAGTCATAGTTCCACTATTGTAAATGGCACCACCTTCGCTTCCAGCCTTATTATTTATGATTTTTCCGCCTTTCATAGACAATTCGCCGGTAGAAGAAATATAGATTGCTCCACCATTACCTGAAGCCTGATTGTTCTTAATGATTCCACCGGTCATGCTAAAATAGGCGTTCTCGCCAACATAAACTCCGGCACCGAGACTAGATGAACCAGATATTATATTTTCAGAAATTTCTCCACCATTCATATATAAAGAACAGTCTGTTGAAATTTCAATCCCTCTTGTTGAAGCAGAAGTTGTTCTGTAACTTCCTTTTTTAATTTTTAAACCTGTCCAGGAATTTCCAGATTTTATTCCCTCGATTGTTAATGCAGAACTACTTACTTCTGATCTTTCAATTTTTATAGCTGCAGCAGAAAAGTTTGAAATGATTGTAGCTGTCCCTTTTCTATCACCATAATATGTTTCATAACATTCAATAGAAATATTTGCCTGAATCAGTAATTGAGCATCATTACCTTGATCATCACGTACAATTTCTTCAATACCATGTATTACATGGATAGTATATGTCTGATCTTTTCTGTTGATACTATTTATAATTCTAACTGCTTTTCCTATAGTTGCAAAAGGCTTATTTGGAGAACCATTGTTATCGTCGCTGGCTCCTGTTCCACCAACATAAAATTCTGTGAGCCCATAAGAGTCTACCAGTTGTGTTGTAAGCAAAAATACTCCATCTTTAATAAGTTCATTGCTTGAAGCATTTGTTTTGCTGGATTCCCAATTTTTAGTTTCAAGGTCATCATATACACTGATAATCTGTGTACTTGCAAAAAGCAGCTGGCCGCCATCATCCATAAAGTTTATGGCAACTTCCCAGATACCACTTGGGAAATTATTTTTTTGAATTTGAATTTCTTTCGTAGAAATAACATCTAATCCAGAAGTACAAATCCAGGATGCTGAGTCGCTATCCCAGCCAGGAATATCTTTCCAACCTGCAATAACTGCATCATTACCTGAATAAGTAAGATTCTTTTGCGGCTTTATTCCTACTTTTTTAATTTTATTTCCATAAGGATTTTCAATTTTGATTGTGAGATTTAATTTACCTTCTCCATTCTCTGTAATTTTAGGTTTAAGATAAAAGGTTTCATTGACAACTGGAGTAGATGCAGTTGCCGGGTCAAAAGGTTCTTCTGTTGAATCTTTTATTAAAACTGCAGAGGTTCCACTTACAGCAGAAGTTCCTCTTGCTCCCACTTCAATTATCCAGGTTTTGCCTGTTTTGAGAGGAATAGAAAATGTTCCTGTATCTGCATCTATATCTTCAGAATTTATAACATCTGTTGAATCATTGGAATTTATTGCTTTAGCATAATAGGTAATTGTCGGGAGTTCCGGTTGTGCAGAACGCGAAGTTTCTTCCTCAAAAGAGCCTCCGCTGCTGATTAAAGATTGGTCAATAGAAAAATTACCTTTAAAAATAACGGTTCTTTCTTCTATACCACCGGTAGAATTTCTGCAGTTGGCAAAAAGAAGAATGAAAGAGAAAGAAAAAATTAATTGCAGAAGTTTTATTGTCTTTTTCATAACTCAGTTTCTCCCGCCTTACTCAAACTCTGCCGCATAGCTTGTGCCTGCTTTCCATCTTTTAAGATAGGTATGATTTGGATCTGCTGCATTTGCATAAGCATTCAAAGCATTTACCAGATTTGTTCCGTGTGCCAGCGACTGCGTTTGACCATTTACGGCAGGACCATCTGAAAGAGTTCCACTTAAATTAGGAAGGAAATAACCGTTATAGGCAAAAGTTCCTCCTTCAATACTATTAATGGAATAGCTTTGCGGTACAGCAACAAGCCAATTTCTTGGTGTAGAATTTGAAGCATCTCTGTTTTTTGTATAATCACTTCTTACACAGTTTTCGCGCCAATAACAGTATTCTACCTTTGCAGTATTACGACCTGAACATTGTGCTCCACATATAGCTCCTGCCAGACCATTAATTCCACTTCCAGAACTGTCATAGTACATGTTAAGCCAGATATCTCCATAATTAACACAATTACGAATCACACCATTATCCCAGTTAAAGCCTGTAATTCCACCTGCTGCACCATATACACCAGCCCAGTCTCCTTTACCCCTACTCCAGCTACAGTTTTTAAAATCTCCAGAATTGATACAATTTTCTATGAGACCTGAATTACCAGCGCAAATACCACCAACCCTTCCATAATAGCTTGCATCTGAAATACTTACTTTATTCCAGCAATTACGGATAGTTCCTTCATTAAAATGACAAATACCTCCAAAGGCATGAAATGAATATTTTGTTGCATTTGTAGCATCATCATGATTACTTGTACCTTCTGAAATGTTTATAGGATAGTTTGTAGTATCAGCCTCAAGAATTATATTCTGTATTGTTCCTTTATTTGTAAAACAAATTCCAACAAAGTCTTCTGAAACAACCTTACCTAATTTAATAGTATGGCCATTGCCATCAAAAACTCCTTCAAAATCTGGGCCCACATTCCGAATAGTATTACCATCAACTTTTGAACTAATTGGATAATACTCATCACTTGAAAAATCTACGTCTGTTACAAGATTTATACATGTATCTCTGGTAATTGTAGTTTCACCGCTTGTAATTTGCTGGAATATTTCCTGTAAATCTTCTTTTTTGGTAATAGGATAAATGTTGTTAAAGCCTGTAATTTCAAACTCAGCATCCTTAACAATACCCATATATTCTGCATAAACATGAAGATCGTAACGTCCTGTATAACCAGCATTCGTAAGTGACAGTTTATAATCTTCAGAAGAGGCTACTTCCATTCCACGATAGTAAAGAGACATATGCCATTTCAAATCTTCAAGAACATCATCTGTTATATTATTAGTTTCATTTATTTTTACAGTTGGAGTTATCTCTATAATCAATCTGCTTGGATCATCGCGAACCTTAAACTTATCAAAATTAGGTTCAAAGGTCATAGAAAAACCTGTAAGCATATTTACAAAATCTTTTCCACTCAGGGCAATGCCGGCTTCAAGAATACTTGGGGTTGTTCCAGAAGGAACTGCCATAATAAAGTAATTTTCATCACTCTTAAAAAAGTTTGCTGGGTTTTCGCTGTTTGTACTTCCATAAGCCGAAGTAAAAATTACTGTATCTGCAGTTGCTTTTTTTGGAACCCAGCCAAGGCTTATATTGATTTCTGTATCTTCTGCAATTTCTCTTTCTACTGAAATTTTATGCCCAGATTGAATAAAGAGATTTGACGCTGTATTTCCTGCATCTGATAAATGATTATTCTTTACAATGCCGCCAGAAATAGTAATATCGGTTCCATTCAGATAAATTCCAGCTCCTGAACCTACAGATACATTTCCAGAAATTTCACCGCCATTAAGCTTTATTGTACCACTATTATTAACGCCCGACCCCATAACAGAAGTAGAAGTATTTTTATTACCACAGATTTTTCCGCTGTTCATAATAAAGGTTCCGTGATTATCAATTCCAATATTTCCTTCCCCAGAATAACCACAGCCATCAATGGTAAGGCCATCCAGTGTAAGTGAAGAATTTTCTGGTATTAAAATCATTTCTCCTGTCAAACTTGAAGCTCGTTTAAGAACTGCCCCGGAATTTTCCTTTGCCTGCAGTGTTATAGATTTATTTGTATCAATTTGTATTTTCTCAGAAAGCTCTTCTTCAAAATTATCTGCAATAACAATTGTAATTTCTTTTGTTGTACCACTATAAATAGAATTGATAATTGAAATTGCATGACTTAAAGTTTCAAATTGATCCAAAGGACCTCCGGCATTCGTGTCTGCTCCCTTTTCACTGTCTACATAATACTTGTTGCGCTGAGTTCGCCAGGCCTGTATAAGGGTGGTAGTAACTTCAAAAGTATTACCTGTAATAAGTGCATTGGTTGTACCACTAACCCACTTTTTTGTTTCCAGACCTGTTACAACATTTATTGTCTGAATTGTAGAGAACAGTGGTTCTGTATTTTCGTTATAAAAAGTAAGTACAAGATTATAAGCACCGCTCTTTACACCAGTCCGATTCAAAACAATTTTTCCACCGGAAGCTACACATTCTGTTGTATCAAAGTTTGCTCCATCCGGCTGTCTCTGAACCTTTATACCAAGTGTTTTAATGTCAGAAGGAACAGTCATTTCCAGATTAATATCTCCTGTTCCTTCCGTAATAGGTTTTACATAAAATGCGTGAGAAAAAACCGGAGTATTTGCAAAAAGATTTGCTTCAAAAGTATCTACGAGTATTGTTGTCTGCGAAGCAATATTTCTTATTCCGGCTGTAATTATCCACTTTCCAAAGGTCAAAGGAACTTCAAATTTTTTACTTGTCTGATCTACATTTATTTCTGATTCTGTGCCACCTTCAGGTTTTATAGTTACATAAAACTCATGAGTTGTCATATCAATTGCTTCCGGGCTTGCCGAACGGGCCAGAGTAGAATCCATTCCTATACTACCCCGAAAAAGTACAGTTCCTGCTTCTGTTTCAAAAATAGTATTCTCCTTTGCTTCCGTATTTGGATTTCCCAAAGCAGACTGCCAGCAGGAAGACAGGCATAAAATGGCGGTGAGTAAAACTAAAGAATTACAGATTCTTTTTAATTTCCTTTTCATATTCTGCACACTCCATTTTCAAAGGATATTAGTGTTCATAACCATAAACAGTAAACTCAGCATCATAAGACATTCCGTTGTAAGTAGCCTGAACATGCAGTGTGTAAATGTCATCATATTTTGCTGCTGCCGGTATAACAAATTCAGAAGTTGTAAATGTACAACCAGGAACAAGTATTCCGTTTATAAACAATTCTGAATTCCAGATAATTGGATTATCTATAGCGGCAAGTGCTCTGGCCGTTTCATCTACTCCGTCTATTATTATAGTTGGATTTATTTTGATTGTTCGTGCTGCATTTGAAGAAGAAAGCGCATTGAACCAGTCCTTTTCAAGTTCAAAGGTGATTATCTGTGTACTGAGTACATCTGAAATAGAACCACCGCTTACCGCAACAACAGCCTCACCAATTGCAGGATCCAAAGTAACAGCATAATGATCCCCGTTAAAGTAATTACCAGGCATTACAGAGCTGTTGTTTCCGTTGCTATAGCCGTATCCTTCTGTTATCTGAATAGGATGAGGAATTGTAGGAACATCTTCTGTACTGATTCCAATATTACTGTTGTTTCCATTATGAGTAAGGCTTCCCTCAAGCTCAAGATGAATTCCAGAAGGTAAATAAATGTTAGAAGCAGAACCGTTAACTGTATTATCTGAAACCTCAATTGCCCCAGAAATAGTAATATTTGTATCTGTATAAATTCCGCCTCCGAGATTTCCTGCTGAATTGTCTGTAATAGATACTCCATTTAGAATTTTAAGCTGTGCGCCATACGGAACATAAAGAGCACCACCATTATTTATTGCTGTATTACCTGTAAGCTTTGTCCCTGCTGCAAGTGTAAGCTTTGTATTATCCTTCATAAGGATAGCAGCACCCTTTTCTGCATAACCATTTGTAAGGGTAAGATTCTTAATAGTAACAGGAATATCTGTATCAATTGTAAATACCGGACCGTCTCCATCTGCATCAATAGTTGCACCGCTACTTGCACGGCAACAAATCAAAAGGCTATTTGCAATTGTAGGATTTACAATAACTTTTTCATGCAATGTTCCTATAACGTTGATTGTAAGCATTGCATCCGGCATATTTCTTGTATCAACATCATCAATTGCTGCCTGCAAAGTACCAAATGGGAATTCTCGAGTTCCGTCGGCTGTTTCATCATGACCATCTTCACTTACGAAGATTGCACAGTCTACAACTCTTAATGTAACGCAGGTTAATGGAGATTGTTCGTAATTTGTTTTTGTTGCGTAAGTTTCCAAATAATAAGTACCTTCTGGTAGCTCCAGATCAATAGTACTATCTGATTCGCCTTCCTTAATTAAAGAGCTGATTGTGCTTACTCCCTTGTAAAGGGCATAATGCAGAGTTGTAGTTCCAGCAACAGACTCTCCTTTGTGATTAGTTGAAGGAGGTACAATGGAAAGTATAAAAGGATCTGTTTCACTCCCTGGAACCATTTCATTAGCACCATTTGTATAAATTACATCATCATTATCTGTTACCACAGGACTACTGAGACGGGAAATTTCTGTGCTTATAAAAACTGTCTGAATAAGCCCCTTCTGATCCTTAAGTCCAAGAGTGTAGTTTTTTTCTCCATTAATAAAAGCATCTTCAGACTCAAAATATACAGAACGGCTTGTATCTGTTACATTTTTTGAATCAAGGATTGAATAAGTTGGTTTAGCAGTGTTAGAAAAACGTTCTCCTTCAAAACTAAAACTTCCGTCAGCTGCAATCTGCACAGGGTAATCTTTATCATTAATTGTTATGCAGGCGATATCCTTATGTCTTGTTGCAAGCTCTTCCGCATCCGGCATATCAAAAAAGATTACAAAGTTTTTGTTATTGTTATTTAAGATTGTCGCATTTTGAATCTGCGGTGGAATTGTATTGCAGGAAAGCTGTAAATCATACTCTTCAAAAGTACGGCCACTCATAGGTTCATAAAGACTAATTTTTGTGGAAATATCTTTTCCCTCATCCGTTAACAAAAGAAAATCCTGAGGAAGAAACATTTTAAGGGTAAAAAGAGAATCCTGCTCTATTGTCACACCTGAGGTATCAATTGATGAAGGTAAATCTGAAAAAGTAAAGGAAGGTGTCATTTCAAACTTTTTAGGATTACGAATATAAAGCTGTATTTCGCAATCTTGTTTAGAGTTTATACAGTCAGTCCCGGTTTTATCTGAATATGATTGAACTGAATAGGTATGTACTTCTACTGCCGCAGTTTCTGTGTATTTTTCCATGAAGTCAGATACATCTGTTTCAAAGAGGGAGCAGGAGGCAAGACATACAGAAAAAACGATTAATGAGGATAAAAAGAGTTTTTTAAACGTCGAACTTATTATGCTACTCTCCATTCTTTCTATTATATGCGAGAAAATGGAGAGTGTCCATATTATATTACAGCAGCACTAGCGTACCCGGTTAAGCACATAAACAAAAGCTGAGTTCCAGTAAATTGCAACTTCGTTTGTGCTGTAGCTTGGAGTAGCGTCTGCATAGCATTTGAGAGGCGGGCGGCCTGTAAGATGCTCTTTTGCATAAGCATCCAGAAGACCTGCACAAGGGCCTCCTGCAAGCATACCTGGGAAAACGCGGCCACTTGCACCGCTTGGGCGGTGATGAGGATTAACCGGGCTTTTTGTTCCGGCTCCTGTTACGTAGCAGTAGTTTACCGGATTACAGCCGAGGATATAGTCTATCTGAGCTTTTGCGGCAGTAAAGAAATCCTGACGGCCGGTGAGGTCGTAGGCCATGAGCATTATGTGAGCAAGGTCGCATATTCCTCCGTTACTTCCCCAGAATACAAATTTTGAGCAGTAGCGGAAGGCAGAAGAATTACTGATCTGCAGATATCTTTCTGCCTGGGTGATTATGCCGCTTGTGATTTCTGCAAGAAGATCTGAAGGAAGGGCATCTGAGGCCAAAGCTCCATCTTCGGTTTGGCCAGCCAGCTCCAGTAAGATTTCTGTTCCGTAACCGGAAACAAAAGGCCAGCCAAAACACTCCTGCCAGCCGTCGTTCCATGGGTGCTGTGCATCAGGCTTGTCTTTCTTTTTATCTTCACGGTATTTGAGGGCCTGGGTAAGATAATTTTTTTCGCCTGTTGCCGCATAAAGAGCGCAGAGGGCAAAATAGCGTTCATCACGAACATCGCGGTCGCCATAACCGCCGGTTGTAATTTCTGGCGGATTGATATAAAGCTCATCATCGTGAGAAAAAAGATAATTCTGAGCCTTAACTGCTGCTGCAAGGAGGGTGTCTGCAAAAGCAGTATCCTGATTTGCCCCCTCTTCCCGGTAAAAACCTGAAGCATAGGCAAGACAGCCTGCAAAATCTGCAGTGGCAGCTGTAGAAACCGGAGCCAGAACAAGCTGATCTTTTTCGTCCTGAGGATTTATAAAAGCACAGAAATGATAGCAGGAGATTTTATGATAAACCGCGCCGTCTTCCCTCTGCATCTGCAGCATCCACTCAAGCTCAAAACGTATTTCTGCAAGCAGATCAAAGCCGCTGCCTTCGAATTCCGCAAACTTTTCCGGACACTTTTTATAGGCAAGCAGCATGTCCATTACAGTTTTTGTGCCGGCAACAATATAGCGGCCATAGTCGCCTGCATCATGCCAGCCACCCTGCACGTTTTTCTTTTCGCCTGTGCCGTAAACTTCGGCCTCGCCGGTATGGCAAATGCCCTGTCCGCAGCGGGAATCTGTAAAATACTTAAGGGTAGAAAGAGAAAGGTCCTTGTAAACCTTGTCAGAAATTGAAAAAGAAAAACTCTGCTGGTCACCGATCTTTACGAAATACTCGCCGGCCTGCTGCAAGCTTGAAAAATCGCCTGTAAAATAACCGCCGCCAGACTGTTCATCGTCCGGAGCTGCAAGCAGGGAGCCAGTAAAAAGGCTTTTTCCGCTCTTTTTTTCGCAGATTTCAAAATTTTCTGCCGCACCTTTTGCAGCCTTGCTTACGAAAACGTTTTTCCTGTCGTTTGGAAGGTAACCAACCTGATTAATAAAAATCTCTGACTCTTTCATAGCATAACTTTATACTGATTTTGGGGAAAATTAATTGAATAAAAGTCTATGCTTGTGTTAGAAAATTCCACAGAATATCTGACTTAGAGGATAAACCAGGGTTTCTTTACTGCCGTCTTTTGAAATCAGGTTGATTATTGCAATGCTTTTGCCAACTTCTTTTTCGGCGGATTCTCCATAAAATGCGCCAACCATTTCCAGATACTCGGCCTCTGTCATCTCTTCATCATTAAAAACCGGAGCAAGGAAGAGGTCTAAAATCATGCGGGTCTGCTCATCTGCAGAAGCATAAAAATCTTCCAGACTCTTTCGGCTCAAAGAAGCGCTCAGCTTTCCCTTTTCTGCATTTACGATTTTTGAAGTAAAAAGATAGGATCTTTGAGCCTTATCTGTCATGCTGATTCGAACAGCACCACCTTTTTTCTGAAGAACTTTCACGTCGGAAAAACCGGCCTTTGCAAGCTCGTAGGAAACCGATTCTTCGTCTATTAAAAAATCACCGTTGTCCTGACTTTCTGCACCGGCAGCCACATTCATTCCGGCCGCACTGCTTATCATCCGGGTAAAAGCCGGGCCTGCCGCACCCTCAAAAGTAATTGCAACAGAATCGTCCTTCTGCACAGTGAGGGTTACTTCTGCCTGGCAGGAGATAAAAAGGAGAGGGAAAATCAGTAATGCTGTCATTCCGAAAAGGGTACGGAATCCACGACGAATGTCTTTCTTGTTCTTCATCACTTTTTAAACACGCTGGAAGCACCTAAGGTTACCCTGATTCCGGTAAAAAAGACAAGGCCGGCAGAAACTGAGTTAGTAAAAGACAGGGCAGAATTATCAAAATTATTAAAAATTGTATAGCTGATATCCTGAACCACCTGGCACTTTGCCTGTCCAATGTTAAAAGATGGTGTAGAAACTGAAATTCCTATAATTCCCGGGAAAATTGAAGCCTGAACCTCTTCTCCTGTTACCATCATGCGCGGTCTTCCAATTGTAAATACCGGGCCGGCATAAAATCTGAAGTAATCATTAATGGTTGCGGAAAACATAAGCGGTATCTGGAAAACACCCATTCCATAATTAAAACGCAGGCCAATTCCAAAGCCAGGCTCAAGAGGCCACTTTGCATAGCGGATATTTGTATGTAAATCAATTCCCCGCCACTGAATCATAAAGGCATTTGGAGAAAACAAAGACCAGTCGCAAAAAAGTGAAGCATCTCCAACAAGGGCATCCAGAGGCTGGGCATCCGGATTATAAAAACTACTTCCCTTAAACTTTACCTGGCTTCCCTTGCCATCCTTCCCAGACTTTGCAACCGAGCCAGCCGTGCCGCCCTGGTCATCTTCAAAATCTTCTTCCTCAAAATCATCTGAATCGCCGGAGCTTCCACCCTTTGCCTTTGCTTTACCGGAAGGCATAAACTGACCGCAGGCTACATATTTCGGCTTCCAGTAATCCTGCTTGAGAGAAGAAATGATTACTCCGGTATTAGGACCATCACTGATTGCGGATATAAACTGATTATTTCCTATATAAATACCAACGTGGGTTATTGGCGCAGTATTATTTGTCTTAAAAAAGAGCAGATCGCCTACTTCCTTTTCCTTATCCGGAACAATGCGGCAGTAGTTATAAAGTGCCTTTGCAGTACGAGGCAGTTGTTTTTTGATTGATTCTCGGGCTGTGTAGTAAACAAGACCAGAACAGTCGAAAGTGTCTGGTCCAACGGCCCCAAGTACATAAGGAGCACCTACGTGCTTTTTTGATTCTGCTACAAATTTTTCGCGCATTACCTGAGCTTCTGCAGGGCTTGTATCTTCTGCGCACAATTTTACACAACAAAGGCAGAAGGCCAGAAGCATAAGAGAAAGTGTTTTTTTTGCGGCCGCACGGGCAGATTTGTCGGCAAGCAGGGCCTTAAAGTGGTCAACAAATTTCATATTTATATTATCGCCGATTTTTTGCAAAAAGTGAATTTCGGGTGTACAATTATAGGCATGGCAGACATTAACAATATTCCATGGAAGTATCTTGAAGATTTTAGGGGCACAGATTTTAAAGGTGAATGGCCTACATTCCCGGAACTTCTGCGCATTCAGCAAAAACGCAATGGTGAAAGACCTTGTTTTACCGCTTTTGACGGCCCGGGTGATTCAAAAAGAACCCTTACCTACAATGAAGTTGTAGCAAACGTTGAAAGCCTGGCAAACTGGCTTACAGCAAATGGTCTTAAAAAAGGAGACCGTGTTGCCGTAATGGGTAAGAACTCTCCTGAGTGGGCAACTGCCTACCTTGCAACTCTTTTTGCAAGTGGAATTGTTGTTCCTGTTGATAACGGATTGCACGAGCCTGAGGTTGTAAACATTGTTTCAACTTCTGAACCTTCTTTCGTTTTCTGCGACGATGAAAAAGCAGAATTCTATACTAAGAATTTTCCAAAACTCAAAGTTTATTCTATAAATCCGGAAGCAAATGACCGCTTTATCTACAATCTTAAAGCCGCCGAAGTTGCTGCCGAAAAACGCAATGAACCTAGTACCGAATATGACACTGCCGCAATTCTTTTTACTTCCGGTACTACAGGAAAACCAAAGGGTGTTATGCTTTCTCACAGAAACCTTATTTCTGACGGATTTATTGCCCAGCGCCACTTTAACCACTACAACACTGATGTTTTCTATGCTCTGCTTCCTATTCACCATGCCTACACTATGCAGGCTGCCTTTATCAACCCGCTGATGACAGGTGCTTCCATTGTATTTGGTAAGAGTATGGCTGTTTCTAAGCTGCTCCGTGAACTTAAAGAAGGAAAAATCACCGTTATGCTGGGTGTTCCACTGCTTTACAACAAGCTGCTTTCGGGCATCCGCAAGGGAATTAAATCAAAGGGCCCTGTTGTTGTTGCTCTTCTTGGCTTTATAAGCTGGCTTTCGTATATAATCAAAAAGATTTTCAAGATAAACCCTGGAAAGCGCTTCTTTAAGTCTGTACTCGAACAGGCTAGTATTTATACGCTTCGTGTTGCAATTTCGGGAGGTGGTCCTCTTGCCGCTAAGGTTTGCCGCCAGTATAACGCAATGGGTATTGATTTTATTCAGGGCTACGGACTTACAGAAACCTCTCCTATTATTGCATTAAATCCGGTAGAACACTTTAAGAGTGAAAGTGTCGGCCGTTCTTTTGAACCTTATGAGGAAATTAAAATCCTCAATCCGGAAAAGGTTATTACCAAAAAAGGCTTTGAAGAAGTTGGTGAAATTGCCGTAAAAGGTCCTATGGTAATGCAGGGCTACTACAATATGCCGGAAGAAACCAAGGCAATGTTTACAGAAGACGGCTTCCTTAAAACCGGAGACCTTGGAAGCATAGACAGCGAAGGCTACATTAAGCTTTGCGGCCGTGCAAAGAACCTGATTGTAACAAGCGGCGGTAAAAACGTATATCCGGAAGAGATTGAGGATGCATTCCAGCTTTATGATGAAATCCAGCAGATTACTGTACGCGGCTACTATACGGATGAAGAAAAAACTTCTGAAGAAATTGAAGCTCTGATTTACCCTAGTGATGACCTTTACAAAGCTCTTGGCTTTGAGCGCAGTAACGAGTTTGTTCAGGAAGAAGTTCTTGAGGCTGTGCAGAAAATCGTAAGTAAGGTAAACAAGAGCTTCCAGGCTTATTCGCAGATTTCTAAAGTGACTTTATTGAAAGAACCGTTAGAGATGACCACTTCTCAGAAAGTCAAGAGAAACTTTGTGGCGAAAACTTATTAGAAGAAAACTATAAGTCAAAATTGGCGCAGGCAAAAAAAGGGGTTCACCAACATCATCCCCGTTGGTGAGCCCCTTTTTTTGACGAAAGTCAATTTTAAGGCTATCGATTTATCTTACATAACTACGTACTTCGCCGCAAAGTTTCTTTAACTCTTCTGGGCGGCGCTGATAGGCTGCAAGGTAGAGGTCTGGAACGGCGCCTCCTGCACAGGATGCGGCCCAGAATCTTACGTCATCGGCCTGGCGGTCGTAGGCCTGGGCTCGGGAATGAACCGGGGCCAGGTTTGTTTTATCGGAAAATTCTGTCTGAGTTTCTTCTGTAAAGAAGTTTGCAATATAGCGCTTTGCATTTGAATTATCAGAAAGCAGCATGCCCGAAATAGCCGGAGCAATCAGTCCATAATTTGCGGGCGAAACATTTACCGGGAACATTGCCGACTCATAATTCTTAATTACATTATAAGGAATCTTTCTGTGCTCACTGAGCAAGGTAAAGAAAGAACCAAGCTGGGCATCTTCTGCAAAGAACAAAAGATCGTTTCCGCGGCCGTTGTACCATGAAGGATGTGTAAGGCCTTCATTTGGCCAGTTTTTAAGCATATCCAGAATTGAACGCAGGGTACATTCCTTTTCGTCCAGCTTTACATCCAGAACTGCATCCAGAGAATTATTAATGCGCAATTCATCAATTAATTTATTGTAAGCCTTAAGACCGCCCTGAGCCATAACAAGTGCGCCAATAAAATCAATCATAATCCGGTCTTCCGCACCATTACAAAAATAAGGGCTGAAAACCTTAGACTTAGCAGCGTTCAGGAAAGCCTGATACTCTTTTAATGACGCCGGAATCTCAAGTCCGGTATCTTTTAAGGTCTTTGTATAATAGGCAAGCTCGCAGTGGTCGAGAAGAATAGGCACACATTTCTTGTTTCGCAGGGCAGTTGGCATTGTGTCAAGCACGCGCTGAGGAATATCTTCTGCCGAAGCCTGCAGAGAATCTGTAATCTGCCCGCGCCAGGTAAAAAGCATGTCATATTTATCTTTTACAAGCCCCGCATCAAAGGCATTCTCCGAAATCACATCAAATTCCAGAATAATATTTTCTTCCTGAGGAATCTTTTCCTTAAGCATTGTGCACATATCCTCAGAAAGTCCGTAGAAGGCAACCTTTACGGTACGGTCGGCACGACGCTTTTTGATCACATGCACACCAATACAGATTCCAACGACAAGCACAATACCACAAAGCACTGCCGCAATATTTAACAGGGTCTTTTTACTTATTTTTGCACGTCTCGCAGAGGCAGCTTCCATCGCCTTACGAGTCTTCTTCGAGATTTTCTTAGTTTTTTTCTTTGGGTTTTTCATAATCTGATTATCGGAAGATTATGTTTATAGATTTAGTTCAGAAAAAAAGGCTGCTAACAAGAACTGTTTTTTCACTTGCAAGCAGTTCTTTTCTATTCTATAATATATGCGTGGCAAAACTTTTTGTTGTTGGAACTCCGATCGGGAATCTTGGGGATATAACTTACCGTGCGATTGAAACGCTCAAAAGCGTAGATTATATTGCTGCGGAAGATACCCGCCATACTTTGCAGCTTTTGAATCATTTTGAAATCAAGAAGCCGCTTATTTCCTGCAGAGCCCAAAACGAAAGAATTGCTGGGGAAAAGATAGTCAAACTGCTGGAAGAAGGACACGATATTGCTTATGCAAGTGATGCAGGAACTCCTGGAGTTTCTGATCCGGGAGCAGTCCTCGTTGATGTCGTTCGCCAGGCAGGTTTTGATGTGGTGCCGATTCCAGGCCCTGCTGCGTTTGCAACCCTTGTGAGCGTTGCGGGTACGGGCGGTAAAACACTTATTTTTGAGGGATTTCTTTCTCCAAAACCAGGAAGGCGCCGCAGCCGCCTTAAAGAGCTGATGGAAACCGGAAATGCGGTAGTTATTTACGAAAGTCCGTTCAGAATTACTAAACTTCTTGCGGACATTGCCGATATTGAAGGTAACCGGCGCATCGTTGTAGGACGTTAATTGACAAAACTGCACGAAGAGATAACCAGTGGAACGGCCGTTGACCTGTTCAATGATTATTCTTCGCGACAATCCATTAAGGGAGAGTTTGCAGTTTTTATTTCTGGTGTAAAAAACATTAAGAATTCTGATGAATCTACCGATAATTAAAAGGTAGAGGGGTAGGACGTTATGATGATAAATGGTGTAAAC
>JAEEGJ010005263.1_pt1 | contig 41237 bp, 32 predicted proteins | sample 8958761 | NCBI WGS metagenome assembly JAEEGJ01 (sample SAMN16246546, study PRJNA631951) | gut metagenome | biome: gut microbiome; feature: rumen; material: RS-attached | host: Bos | place: Iran: Karaj | collected 2018-10 | reverse complement strand
CCCGCTCCTCGCCGAAGAAATCTACCAGATTCTCGTGCGCGAAGTCGATGCTAACGCTCCGGTGAGCGTACACCTCTGCGAATTCCCGAGTGCTGACAAGTCCCTCATGGACGAAAAGCTTGTGGAACGCATCGCCATGGTGCGTGGCATGGTCGAAATGGGTCGCGTGATTCGTGCAACGAACAACGTAAAGAACCGTATGCCGATTGCCAGCATGACGGTCGTTGCTCATGGTAACGAAGAAAAGAATGTTGCTGAAACGATGAAGGACTTGATTCTCGAAGAACTCAACGTTCGCGAAATGAAGTTCCTCGAAGACGAAACCAAGCTCGTGAAGCTTTCTGCTAAGCCGAACTTCCTCGCTATCAAGGCGAAGGGTCCGGATTACGCGAAGAACATGAAGGTGATTTCTGCTAAGCTCAATAGCCTTACGGTTGACGAAATCAAGGCTCTCCAGGCTGGTGAAACCATCAAGTTCGAATTCGGTGAAGTTGGTGCTGACTGCCTGATGCTCAACCGCATCGTGGCCGATGGCATGGCTGTGGAAGCCAACCAGCACTTCACTGTGGCTCTGGACCTGAAGATTACGGACGAACTCCGCCGTGCTTGCGTGGCTCGCGAACTCGTGAACCGCATCCAGAACCGCCGTAAGGACCAGAACTACGCCATTACCGACAAGATTGAAGTGACGCTGTTCTCTGCAAGCGACGTATTCAAGCAAGCAGTCGCGGAGAATGAAGCTTACATCGCCGGAGAGACGCAGGCTGTTAAGATTGCCTGGGCTGCCGCTGCCGATGGCCTCGAAGCTAATGATGCTGATGGAGAGGCTTTCGCATTCACGACGGTTAAGGCTTAATCAAGGGTGACTACCGCCCGAGGCGAGTGTAGCGCGAGAACTTGTTCTCGCATTACCGAGCCGTTGCGGTAGGGCGCCTTGCGCCAAACTCAGGCTAACGCTATCGTGTGGAAGGATTCTACTGCTGGTTTGCAGGAATCTGATGCAGATGGCGAAAAGGTCTTCGTTGAAGCTGTGAGATAAGTACATCGCAGGTGACAACCTTGCAAGGCGAGAGCAGCGGCCACGCTTGCGTGGACATTGCCGAGCCGAAGAGGTTGGGCACGAAGTGCCAAACGCAAGCGGTCGCTATCAAGTGGGCTGCCGCTGCCGATGGCCTTGAAGCCAACGACGCCGATGGTGAACGGTGAACAGATCTACTCACGACCGTGAAAGCGTGGATCAGGTTGTAATCTATGCTTAGGTGAGTACTTTTCAAAAAGACCGCAATTTTCGTTGCGGTCTTTTTTGGTTTGAATAAAATTCTATAATTTATTAAGAGCTACTTTTAAATCGTCATAAAGTGCAGTTTGACCTTTTGTTCCCGGCTTGTATTTATCTACAATGAACGTACCATCATCAATATCTAATTTTTGAAGTATGCCCGAATAGAAGTCTTTGGTTAGTAATTGTTCATCCGTTTGAGCTCTTTCACAAATGTCTTTAAGAAATTTCATTAAAGCGATGATGCCGGTAGATTTGTTTAGAATGTTTCCATCAACAACTTGTTCCCAAGACTTTTTCCATTTGTTTCTTACAGCATCAAAGTAGCAATAAAGAATTCTTGTTATATCAGAATCTTTTCCATTTATGAAACTTTTTCGGAAAATCAATTTTTTATTGTCGTTGCATTCAATTTTTTTTCCTCTCATTAATCGATCTCTATCGTCAATGGGATTTTGAGAAATGTAAGAAAGGATCAACTCGGCGAAAGTTGCTTGTGCAATGCTTTCTCGTTCTTTGTCGTTAGCTGTCCCCAAAAGTTTGATTTTTTGGAAGAAAGGCGATTTCTCATTTTTATTTAAGACTCTAACTACATCGTGAGCCGTTTTAAAAGGACTTCGATGTGTTGCATATTCATATAAATCATATACCAATGATTTGTTAACTTTTGTTTGAGACTTGTTTATTACAGAAAAAATTTGAGTTTGAGTCTCTATATCAGCATCTACAAAAATGGTCACGTTTAAATCAAATTCTATATTTTCTAAGTCTTCATCTGCTTGCCTTAACCCTTCTAAACGATGTTGCCCATCTAATATAGATGCTACTCCGTCTTGCATTCTTATTTTTAATTTGTTGTTTTCATCTATGAAAATATTTTTTATAGGCTCTCCGTTTTCGTCATTTGAATTGTCATCTTGAGATTTGATTGCTAAAATAATACTTGTTGGGAAAGTTGCGTCTATTGTAGATGCGTACAATGCGATTTCTTTTTTTCGTTCAGAAGAAATTTTTCGCTGTATTCCTAGATAATCATCAAAACTAGAATTTAATTTTCTGACATCGGCTTTGGCAATAGCGAGGATATCCCGAAATTTCATAGAAGTTACATAAAAACAACCGATTGGTTGGTTTACTTGAATGAAATCAAGGCTTAAATAATTTGTGTTATTAGTCATAAAAAGCTCCATCTTCAGCTTGCTGTTGTTCCTCTTGCCTAGTTTCTTCTGTGTTAAAGGTCTTTATCATTTTTTCTTTATAGCTAAGGTATGTTGAATAATAGGTTATAACAAATACTATTACAGCAATTATTGTTGCCGAAAGCATTCCTCCTTGGATTTCAACATTGATATAATCAACAACATCTGTTGCTAAAATAAAAATGACCGATAAGGAATAAGCTAAAACATGGAGAATCCAAATGTATTTGAATGTTCCTTTTTCTTTAGTTGGTTTTGATGATGCCATCCCAGAAACTAAGATTGGAATGCAGATGGATACGAATGCTCCTAAAATTCCTAGTAAAGAGTTGGTGGACTCTTTTTTTATAATGTTATCAAACAGCATAACCGCCCATAGTGGGATTGAAGAGAATACGAAAAAAATAACAGTTTGTAAAATTACTGGATATATTGTTTTTTTTGACATTTTTATTCTCGTAACGAAATTTTCACATATATGATAAAAATAAAAAATCCGGGCTTAAATTAATGTCATTTTATGGGCAAATCAACGCCATAATATTCTTTTTTTTCGTGTAACTCTAAAATTTGTTGCAAATCACCATCCGCAGTTTTACAAATACGTTCGCGATAGTTCATTCGAACAGCAATATTATCTATTTCTTGGCGGCGTTTTTTTGAAATTCTAAGGAATTCTAATTCCTGGTCAATTCCGAGATAGCGGCGATTTAACAAATTTGCAGCAATTCCTGTTGTAGAGCTTCCACAAAAAGGATCTAAAATCCAAGCATTTTCTTTTGTGGAGGCTTGAATAATTCTAGCAAGAAGCGGCAGCGGTTTTTGGGTAGGATGTTTACCACAAGTTTTTTCCCAACGACCTATAGCAGGCATTTGCCATACGTCTCGCATTTGAGTTCCACCATTAATTTGTTTCATCAATTCATAATTGTAATAATGAGGAACCTTCCTATTTTTTCGAGCCCAAAGAATAAACTCTGTAGAATGTGTGAAAAATTTGCAACTTAAATTTGGCGGAGGGTTTGTTTTCGCCCAAGTGATACAATTGAGGATTCTGAAGTTCAATTCATTCAGCATTTGAGCAACAGAAAAGATATTATGATAAGTGCCGGAAACCCAAATAGTTCCGTTGTCTTTAAGTTTTTCACGACATACAGAAAGCCACTTATGGTTAAATTCGTTATCTTTTTCGAAGCCCTGCGATTTGTCCCAATCGCCTTTATTCACACGAACTTGTTTACCACTTTGGACAGATATTCCTCCATTTGAAAGAAAATAGGGAGGATCTGCAAAAATCATATCAAACTTAAAGTCTAATTCAGATAAAATCTTAACGCAATCTCCTTTTACAAGATTGAAATCATGAGATTTTGATTTGAAAAAAGCCTTAAGCATTCTCACTTTCTAAGTCAAACTCTTTTAAAATGTGGTTCATTGACAGCCAACGTCCTTCTGCATTTGGATAATTACAATCTTCTTGCCCCCATATCCATTTATATACTTTTAGTAATATTTCTGCCGACAATCCTTCCATTTCAAGAAAATGTAGCTTCGACAACACAACATCAGGCTCTTCGCCCTTACACACTTCTAATAAACCATATATAAGATTGGCTGTTTCAGATGGATTTGTTTGAAATTTCTTTTTTAAGTCTTCGAGAATTTCATTATGCGAAATAAGCCACAATTCATTTTGTGATGGATAAAATATGAAAACCATGAAATCGTTTTTCGCAAGCCTTCCAAAACTTCTTTTTCCTCCAGGCTTATTTATTAGAATTTTTTCTCCTGTAGACAAATTCTCCACTTCATATAATAGATATGGGATGTTCGTAAGTTCATCACGAAATGATTGTTGTTCCCCATTAGGAATGTTTAGAGGAATAAGCCTTACATTGTGTACAAAAAAGTTTTTGGGCATAAAACGTTAACTATCTAAAAACATCCTTCATTATCCCATTTTCCATATCCTGAATGCAATAAATGTGCTCCAACACATCAAAAGTTTCTTCAAGATTGTTTTTTGCGGAAGCCCATCCAAAGCCATCAGTAAACCACACAAATTCAAAATTAGGAATTGTTTTAGCTTCATTAGCTATGGTTTTGTAGCTTCTTGCCGTTTCATTCAGTTTTGAGCCACCACTGCCATAGAAATTTGTTTCGATAGCATAAATCTTTTTGTCTGTTTTGACCACATAATCAAAGCGTTTTTCCATTTTCCCTTGGTTGGAAATCGCAGAAAGATCAATATTCCATTTTTTGGCAATATCCGAAATATACATTTCTTTGAAATAGCTCTTGTCTTTTATGAAACCCGCTTTTTGAATGTACAATTCGACCAAGTCTTCCATCAAATGTCCGCCACGATTTTTACGTCCATTTGAATCAAGCCCAGTTTCTACGCCAGTCACGTAATCAACAAGATTGCTTATTAGATGATTCTGCATAAGGTCAAACAATCCTGACTTATCCATAAACTTTGAATAAACAGAAATATTATGCATCATCCCATTAAAAGCATATACGAACATTCCGTTCTCATCGCTTATTGATATTTCAGTACTTCTAACAGCCAATAGAACGGGAATACACTTTACAACATTTGGATACTTCGCAAGAATAGATTCAAATTCTTGCTTGATATTCTTAGAACCTATAAGCGAGTTTAAAATATTCAGTTCAACTTTTATAGCATCAACATTGCTGAATATTTTAGGGAAATCAGCATAATAAGAGAATGTCGCTATGCTGGGTCTGAAGGTCCTAAACCAATCAATGAAATTTCTTTTAGCCATAGAAGCACCTAGAATACAGAGGCAACGTTGCTTATTAAAAGTTCATTTATAGCACCACGTTTTTTTGCATTAGAATTAATCATTCTTGATGCAGAAACACGCTTGATTGAGAATTTTTTATACAATTTATCAAAGAAGTTGTCGTCTTCACAAACATTTTTGGGATCCGAATTACTGGTGACTACAATAGCCTTTCTATCGGACACTTCTTCAATAAATTTGGCTAATTCAACTTGTTCTTTATCTCCAAAGCCATTTTCATTGTATGACGTGAAAGCGGCTGTTTCTGTAAGCGGACGATATGGTGGGTCTATATAAACAAATGTTTTTGAATCAATGAAATCTTTACATTGCGTATAATTGCCAACAGACATATTTACATTTTGCAATAATTCTGAGCATGCTTTCAAATTTTCATCATCACAAAGAAGAGGTTTCTTTGCATTGTTGAAAGGTACATTAAATAGGCCCTTAGAGTTTACGCGGAAAAGTCCATTGAAACAGGTTTTGTTCAAGAAAATAAATAGAGATGCTTTTTCAAGATTTTCTTTTTTATTGCCATTCACCTTTAACGAGTTGAATCTTTCTCTTTTTTTCAAATAAAGGATTTTATTTTCTTCAAGAGAAGACTTCCAATACTGCTCTTGCAGCTCTGCAAGAATATCCGTCAAATCACTACAATTTGTCTTTATCTGACAATATGTATTTATAAGTTCTCCATTGATGTCATTGATGAGAACCTCTTTCGGATTCAGACGAGACAGAACATCAAAAAGAACCGCACCACCACCCACAAAAGGTTCGCAATACTTTTCAATTTGAGCAGGATAATATCTGCGAATTTCGTCCAAGAGTTGCGTTTTGCCGCCAACCCACTTGATGAATGGTTTTGCAGTAATCATAATTTAAAAATACATAAATAAAATGGCACAAAATGTCAAAAAATAAAAAAATAGATGCAATCCTTAATTTTGAGCATTTGCGTTAGGGATTGTGACCCCTTGGGGCGGCACTGTGGTGCCGTTTTATGAGGTTGGGCGGGAACGGAGTGAACCGGGTAACCCATAAAATATAGCCCGACCCACGAAGTGGGGAACGCCCTAAAAAAGAAGAATTGAACGTTCGCGAAATGAAGTTCCTCGAAGACGACAAATGCGTAAGGCGAGTGTCGCGGGCAAGCTTGCTTGCCCATGACCGAGCCTAGCATTTGGCACGAAGTGCAAACCAAGCTTGTGAAACTCTCTGCAAAGCCGAACTTCCTCGCTATCAAGGCGAAGGGTCCGGATTACGCGAAGAACATGAAGGTGATTTCCGCTAAGCTCAACAGCCTCACGGTTGATGAAATCAAGGCTCTCCAGGCTGGCGAAACCATCAAGTTCGACTTCGGTGAAGTCGGTGCTGACTGCTTGATGCTCAACCGCATCGTGGCCGACGGCATGGCCGTGGAAGCCAACCAGCACTTCACCGTGGCTCTGGATTTGAAGATTACGGACGAACTCCGCCGCGCCTGCGTGGCCCGCGAACTCGTGAACCGCATCCAGAACCGCCGTAAGGACCAGAACTACGCCATCACCGACAAGATCGAAGTGACGCTGTTCTCTGCAAGTGACGTCTTCAAGCAGGCTGTCGCGGAGAACGAAGCTTACATCGCCGGCGAGACGCAAGCTGTGAAGATTGCCTGGGCTGCTGCCGCCGATGGCCTCGAAGCCAACGACGCTGATGGCGAAGCTTTCAGCTTCACGACGGTAAAAGCTTAGTAAGGCGAGAGTCGCGACCGTGCTTGCACGGACATGACCGAGCCGCTGAGGCTAGGATGCGAAGCATCAATGCCTAGTAAGGCGAACGTCGCATAGTCGTCTTTTTGAGACTTGAATTATTAATCCTCGGAATCTAAAGTTCCGGGGAATTTTGCGTTATACGCAAGACTGCCTCGGTTACGAAATATCGAAATATAAATGTTTCGCTGCTTCGTAACCTTGCACGTCTTTTTTTATTCGGTATATCCAAATCAGTTTACTTTTTCTTTTTGTTTTTCGATAATAATTATGCATGTATTGGCATATATGCGCCCGACGTGCGTGGAAGATGCCTGATTTTAGGGGACCTGGGGGAGCATCGTCGAAAATGGTGAAATTGCCGATTATGATGGAAAAACGGCGTTTTTATTTAAAAAGGAGTCCAATATGGAAGAAAAACAAATTGAAAATGTTCAGAACCAGAACAACAAACCCGAAACTAACAAAATCGTTCTTCCTCCAAAGAAAGGCGATCCCGGTTACGAAGCGTTCATGAGGAGACTTTTTAGATCGGCTGCTTCGAACATGCTGAGGGATGACGAAATATAAAAGTGGGTAGAATGATTATACAAGATTTGAAATCAACGCTTAACAATTTTTGGTTTTGGGCGAGTGTTGTTTTTTTTATATCCACGTTTGTCACAGAGTTGATTATTGAAATCAATAGAGAACGAGAAAATTTCTTGAGGGAATATACGAGCAAATGCCCTGATGGATTTACCAGTTGGGAAAACACTGAATTTGAAACTACAGACAAGTTTGAAAGAAAAGGCGATACATTGCTCTATTTTGAAAAGCGAATTGAGTCGGGGTGCCGCCCTTTTGATTTTTCGAGAGTTCCTCGTGCTACTGTCGATAGTCTAATTTGTGTCCACAATGTTATTCACTATACTTGGATTGATGGGCTGGTAAACCTTAGTGAAGGAATTTTGTTAAATGCTGACACAATGCGTTCAGAAAAACCTCACAAATACCGTTAAAAGCGCACTAGATCGGAGGAATTTTATGGAAAAGTCGACAATCAGCGATGATCAGCAGGCGTTGCACATGGAAGAACGTGCAATTGCTGATATTTACAGGGCTCGCAAGGAACGCCGTCGGCGCATCCTTCGCGAGAATGTGCCTCTATTTATTCGTAACAGGGAGCGCATTCTTGCTGATGATAAGATGGCGCGTTGCCATATAGACTGCATTCGTTTTGGGCTAGCTTATTCTGGAGAATGGAATGTGCCGGTGGCTTTTTTGGGCGGGTTGCTTCGCTTGTGGGAAAAGCCGACGTTTCAGGCAGAATGCCCCAAGTGTCACGAAACTGCCTATTGTACGGGCGGTGGCGGGAGTCCTCTTTCGGGGGCGAAAAATATTGCGATGACTTGTGGCACGTGCGGTCATCAGTTTGGGACTTCGGTGATGAAAGCTGATGTGAATGCTACTTCTTTTGGAAAAGCCTTGATCGCATCGATCAACAGTTCGAATGCGGGTCTCGGAAGCATGGATGATGAAAGCCTCCCCATCGAGGATGTTGTCCATATGCTGGCACCCTTTTAAGGGTGCTTTTTTGTATATTGTAGAGAACAAATTAAGAGAGTGGAGAAGGATTCCTTATGAAGAAGACGACTTGGAATGTTATTTGTGCTGTATCTGTTCTTGCTTGTGGCATGATGCTTGGTTGTGATGATAATTCTGCATCGCCGCAAGAAAATGTTTTGCAGTCTTCATCTTCTGCGGATGTTTCGGGTCCTGGCGCTGGTAATGATCTCAGCTCGTCTGCGGCGCTTTCTTCTGCGGAAAATCCGGTTGTAGAAAGTTCTTCGAGCGTTGCAACTTCGAAGACGTTGTGCCGTATTGATATGACGACGATGCAGGGGTATTACCCGATGGCTTACAATATATCGAAGGTGTCGTTTTGCTTGCCTATGGATAATTGCGACTCATTGACGTTGGAATTGGGCTTCGCTAAGTGTCATAATAATGAAGCAACAGTAGAGGGCTGCTATTCGATGGCATCTCCGAAGGTTGTCGAGGCATGCGATGAATCGTATGATGAAACTTGCGAAACGCGTAATGGAACGGCTTATGTTTACGGAGCTCTTCGTTTGAATTGTCGGAATATTGTGCGGTAGTTCAAGTTTGATTGCGTTTTTGGGTGCTTTGTTTTCATGAAATTTATTTGTCCTTTTATTTTTGCAGTTCTGCTTGCGGCGCCTTTGTGGGCCAAAACTTCGTATTATATTTTGCCGGTGCATTTGAAAAATGTTCACGAAGACTATGCTGAAAAAATTGTTTCTTTAACTAAAGAATATGTTGCCGTTGAAGGCGATGAAGTTGTCCCCAATAAGTCTGATTGCGATTACTTGCTGCAAATAAAGTTGATTCGCAAAGAAAAAGGGGTCGCTGTCATTTATGAAAAGCGAAGCCCGGAAGGTGAGTTACTATGGTCTTATGGACATATTGCTTATTCGCCGGAGGATTTTGCTCCTGTTGCAAGTTATGTTGCTCGAAAAATGGATCGCTGGGAAAAAGAATTTATTTGTGGTTTCGGTTTTGGCGCTATAGGACTGATTGCTCCGATAAAGTTTGTGGATTACAATTATGAACCGTTTGTGCAGTTCAATGTGGAATCTATCAAGATGGCGGCAAATTTGAGTATCGCCTTCTTGGGCTCAAAACCCCAAGGTGTGCATGGCTCCGTGCTGGGCGCTTCTTTTTCTGTGGCGTATATGTTCGGGCGTCGTTTTGTGGTTCCGTATCTGGGTGCCGGTATCAATGGTGGACTCGTCGCAACGGAGATCAAAACAGAGTTTGAAAACAGGTATGGTCTTAAAGAAGAAAAAACGGAAAGTGAATCCGTTGTGACACCGGGATATTTTGTGGAATTGGGACTTTCATTAAAGTTGAAAAATGAAGTCCATATTATGCTGGAATCTCGCTATTTCAGAGAAATTTATAAAATGAAAAATATCCTTGATGGCTCGAAAGAAGTTGTTCATGGTTTTTCTGTTGGAGTGAAGTTTGGCGTATGAGATTCTTTTGCGTTTTGTTCGTGATTTCGTTTTGGCTGGTGGGCTGTGCTTCTTATATGAGCGTTTCTGTTTCGGATGGGGCTGGGGATTATTCCATTTACCGGAATGGCGAATTGGTGTGTTCTGCTAGCGATGCCTGCACTATTGAAAATACGGCAGAAAGCGAAATGTATTTGGAAGTGAAGAAGGATGACGTTGTCTATGGTGCCGCGTATGTGCATCGAGAAAAGAAAGAAATCGATCACAGCCACGATGATGATCGCGATTGGTGGACGGGAAAGACAAAAAAAGAAGAAAGGGAAGAGCTTGAAGCTGGAAATAGGGAATTGGCGGTCTTGTTTGCCCTTGTTTTTCCGGTGTTTTTGATTTGCGTGGATTTTGGGACTTATCCTAATGCGGTCGTGATTCCTGTGAAAGAACCCAATTCCGCGGAGGCGAATTATCCATGGAGTCTGCCGATGGAAAAGGTTAATTTGATGAGGTGAGATAAAGTAATGAATGTCGTTAATGAAATCCAAAAAGCGCTTTTTGCAAAACAGGATTTAAAGTTCAAGGCTTTCCATAGCAAGCTTATCCCGACGACGGATGCAAAGACGATTATTGGCGTGCGCACTCCTGACTTGCGTGCCATTGCAAAGGAATTTGCAAACCGCCCTGACGTGGAAAAATTCTTGACCATGCTTCCACATAAGTATTACGACGAAAATCAAATCCATGCGTTTATTTTGTCCTTGATTAAGGACTATGATGATTGCGTGTCGCACATTGATGCTTTCTTGCCGTATGTGGATAACTGGGCAACTTGCGACCAGATGCGCCCCAAGGTTTTTGCGAAGGCTGCAAACCGCAAGCGACTTTTGAAAGATGTTGAACGCTGGATGAGTGCTCCCGTGACGGACGTTTACGCTGTCCGCTTTGGTATCGAAACGTTGATGTCGTTCTTTTTGGACGATGACTTTGATCCGAAATTTTTGAAATGGGTTTCGAAAATCCGCAGCGAGGAATATTACTTGAACATGATGGTGGCGTGGTTCTTTGCGACGGCACTTGCCAAGCAGTACGAGGCGACACTCCCGTTCCTTGAAAAACATGCGCTCGATACATGGACGCATAACAAGACTATCCAGAAGGCGATTGAAAGCTTTCGCATTACCGATGAGCAAAAGGCGTATCTGAAGACCTTAAAATTATAGTATCTTTAAAATATGATTGATTATACCGTACAGACCATAAAAACCGACAATTTTGAAATGGACTACCTCAAGTTTGGCACAGGCGCGCGTACGCTCGTGTTGTTGCCGGGCATGAGCCTTAAAAGCACGATGGGTATTGCCTCGATGGTGGTGGATTCGTATAAAATATTTGCAGATGATTTTACGGTTTATTTGTTTGATCGCAAGAAGAATTTTGGCGATTCGTATTTGATGGAAGAAATGGCGGCAGATACTGCTGAAGCGATGTCGGCTATTGGTGTTGAACATGCTTGCATGATTGGCATTTCGCAAGGCGGCATGATTGCGCAACTCATTGCTGAACAGTTCCCGCAGAAGGTTGAACGCTTGGCGCTCGGCTGCAGTGCAGCCCGTTTGAATGATATGTCTCGCGCGGTGATGACGGAATGGAAACGCCTCGCCGAAGCTCGCGATATCGAAGCCCTCTGCTCGAATTTTATAGATAAAGTTTTCTCTGCCGAAACCATTCGCAAGTACAAGAAAAGCTTGATGCGAATGAACACGAATGCAACAGAACAAGACATGGCTCGATTCTGTGTGCTTGCTCGCGCGTGCCTCGAATACGATGCTTTTGCAGGACTCGAAAAACTCAAATGCCCGACACTCGTTTTGGGCGCTGAACTTGACCAAGTCTTGGGCGTAATCGCTTCCCGAGAAATCGCCGAAGTGCTAAAGCAAAACGGTGTGCCGACGGAACTCTACGTTTACGAGAACTACGGCCATGCCGCCTACGACGAAGCCCCGGATTACCGTGCAAGGATTTTGGAGTTTTTGAAGGGGTAGGGGAATTTTTTTTATTTTGCAAATTAGTTTTCTTGTTTTACCGCAACATCAAAAATGGACTGTGCTGTATGCTAAATAGGCCGCTAAACATACCATGGCTGTTCTAGGTATAGTGATCGTTTCAATATTTTATAACGTTTATAAAGAAATCAAACAGCGGTTAAAGAGACTGTTTGATTTACGCTATCAAAAGAAATTTTAGATTTTGTCGATGGATTGTTTAATCATCTATTAATAAATAAGAAGGAATTTCCGAGTTGTAGATTTTTTTGTTAGGTTTTTTAAATTCCCAAGGATATTTACCAATGTCAGGCAATGTCGGTTGTGACAATTGATATGCTACAATTAATCTGTTATGTGGTAAATCGGTGTCTACACGCTGCTTCTGCAAATGAGGAATTCCGGCAGTTGTAATAAAACTATTATGCTGAGTGATGATGGAGTGGTACCAATTTAAATCGGCTCCACCACCGAATGTATAATATGGGATAGATTCGTTTACTTTAAATTGATGTTGCATGAGTCTTGGACTTATATCTTTGACATCCATAACACCTTGGAAAAAGAGGATTTCAAAAGCATTTCCATGGATATGTTGAATATCTACAAGAGGATTCTCCTTACTGTGTGATGGAATTTGAATTGTTGATTTTCTTAGTTCTTCAAGACACTCATCCCTGTGGTCGTGGAAGTCTTGTGGGTAAAATTTTTTTAAAAGTATTTCAACGCCTAGAGGTTTTGCTCCTTGGGAATAGATATAAGTTTTCTTTTCACCTTTTTCGAAATTTATTGCAATTGTAGCGAAATCGACAGTACCTCCACCAATATCCAATATTGCATAAATTCCTGCATCGGAGGATGATTTTTCAATAAACCACAATGCTTCCGCATATAATTCTGGTACCGTACGCAAAGAGGGGCTTGTCTTCGATGAATATGCTTTATAATAATCCGCAATTTTTCCAAGATTCATCATTTCAATATTTGGCATATTGCTTATGACATAAGCAACGTTTAATACACGATTGTATATGCCTTTAAATCTGCTTTCTTCATTAGCAATAGGGCAACCCATATTGATATGAAAATTGAGATTTGTTCCAGGACGTCTTTGAACTGCGGCGGCTTTTAGCTTTTTTATAGCATTTGCTAGGAAAAATGCAGAACACAATTCATCAAACGCTATGCCTGAATGTCCATCATATTGGGATTTCAGCTCGTCATTTATCATGTTGTACTTAAAATAATTGATTCGAATAAAATTGGATTTTGCGCTTATAGCAAGGTTCTTTCCCGTTTTGTCGTAATACACTTCTGATGGTAAATAATAACTAGAACTAGATTCAACTTCAAATTCTATAGGGAAGATATCGCCCTGTATGTTACAATAAGCTTTGGTGAAACTTGTTCCAAAATCAAGTCCTATAATGACTTGAACATCCCTATTTCGTTGACCTAGGTCGACTTTAGGACGGAATCGGCTATTTGAGGATCTGTTTGCATTCTCTTTTTTTTGTAATGCGTTTTTTAAAAGATCTCCAAAAGAATTTGAGAATTTATCAAATTGCATATTTTCTCCTATGAAATTTTAAGAATTCCTAAACAAATATCTTTTAATTCTGTTCGAGATTTCATTTTCCCCTTAATAATAACTTCTCGTGATTCGAGAAATCTTTTTTCTGCTTCTATATTTGATTTAAGCATGGGAATGGCCCCTTTTTTTCTTATATCAAGAGACATTTCTGCTTCTGAAATTGCATTTGTATAGTTGGCAATTTTGCGCTCAGATGTCATTTTTAATGCCGCCATCCGCTGTTGACATACCGATTCGTTTTCGCCATCAAAATTCTCGGAAAAATGAATATACTCCTCATCGGAATAATTTGCCAACATTCCCAACGCATCACAAGCCTTGTCAAAACAATCTTGGATGTCGTTTTCCCATGTTCGGTTAGATTTCCCGTATCCGAATGTTTTTGAAATAATTTCTTCGGCTAGCGTTTCTTGTAGCAATTCATTTGTATCCATATTACACATGTAATACTTAATTTCTCTTTTATCCTTATAACCTTCGGCAATCCACAGCCGTAAATAGTACACAAACATTCCCTTGGGATAATTATTTTCTTTATCTTCATACACAACTGCGGAACAACCGTAATTTGACATTGGAGAGTTTTCGCGTTCTTCCGTAATCCATCTAATTATTGGATGGTTACATGTTACAACTTCAAAAGATTTAGTATTTATTCGATCTTTTTGAGATGCGCTAAATAAACAAATCGTATTCTGTTTAGGTATGGATAGTCGACTTGTTAGGCCATATTTCTTTAAAAACTTTGTAAATTCGTAAGCTGCTTGAACGGTCAAAGATATATCCATTGAGTTTGGTATATCTGCATTTTTTTCAACAACACAACCTGGCCAAGTATTTAGGAGGTAATCTCTGACATAAAATTGTAAATCGACAGACCTGATATATCTTTCAGATCTATCTGCTGTTTCTATATTATTGAGAATAAAGTCTCGGTAAGCGAGGAAATTATCTGCGTTTTCCTCAATTTTCTCTTGCTGCATCTGTTTTTGATAAATGACGTCAATTCTAGCTTGGGCTTGAGACTCTCTAGCTGAATCCGATAATTCTTTTCGTAGTAAGATATCTCCAATATCTAGAGCCGGGTTTCCTAAAATTTCTTCAAGATCACCGATTGAATGTCTAAATATTTCAATACGATCATATAGTTTGAATAATACTCGGTCTTCAATGGTGTTTTGACACGAAAGATTAATGATCGACAGTTTTTCGGACTTTTGACCAATTCTATCAATACGTCCAATTCTCTGTTCTATGCGCATTGGATTCCATGGCAAATCATAATTAATCTCTGTATCGCAGAATTGCAGGTCAACGCCTTCAGAACCAACTTCGGTGGAAATCATAATCCTGATAGATGGATCGTCTCTAAATTGTTGCATTACTTCATATTTATCTATAGTACCGCCCCCCATTAAAGCGCAGGCCTTTATGCCGTCTTCATCAAAACGACGCTTCAAATAATTGACTGTACTTCTGTAGAATGAGAATAGAATCACTTTTTTATTTGGGTTGTCTTTATAGAATGCTTTCAACTTTTCTAATAAAGCATTGTATTTTGAATCCATCCCTTCAAGAATCCTGGTGTCTACGCTGATATTACTTAAAATTTGGGTTAGGTCCATGTTTTGAGAATCGTTGTCATCTTCTTCGAAATCCTCCCAATTATCAGAATTGTCATACTCTTGTACATTATTTTTCCAAGCTTCGAACGCAGCTGGCATGCAACTTGCCATTTGGCGTTGACGACCGATGATTTGGAATTTGCAAAAAGCACTTTTTCCCACAGAGGCGTCCTGTAATATTTCAGTTACCTGCTTATACAGCTTCATTTCTTCGTCATTTAAAGAGTAATACCAAACAACAGGATCTCGCTGAGGTCTTTTTTCAAAAGCGTCTCTTTTTCGAGTTCTTGTTACATAGTTGGAGTAAAAGACTTTTTGCGCAAATTGTTCTCCACATTCATTTCGTCGTTTGTCATCAGAAAGAATATCATTGATGTTTTTTTCAAAATCATCAATAAATTGAGGGTTGGCTTTGTACATAGGTGCTTTTTTTATCAATGAAGAAATTGCTAAACATGCTGTTGCGGGGGCTTTCCTACGTAGTAGGTTGGAAATGGTTACATAAAGTTTGCTTTCGTCTAATAGTTTACTAAAAGTTTCTTTATTATCAAAAAAATCAACATCGAGAATTCGTAGTAAATTAAAAAGATTTTCTTCGCTAGTTTGAATGGGCGTTGCTGATAAGAGTATTAAATTTCGAGCCGCATTTCTTAATTTTGAGGCCGTGTTGAAACCTGCTGTTTCTGAATTTCTTAAATAATGTGCTTCATCAATTACTACAAGGTCTAGAATAGGATTGTTTATATTTACTTTTTTTAAGAAATCATCTAAAAGGGCAGCCTGAGTTTTGCTTTTTGAATTATTTTTATTTATTCGTTCTTTATGTCGGATTCCGTCCAGGCTTGCTATTAAGGCGAATCTTTTTTTATAAGGGTTTGATTCGGCCGCCTGTAAGTTTTCTAACAGTTCCTCGCATTTTACAATCTGTGCGTCTATGGAAAAAAATCTGGACATGTCGGCTTTCCATTTTTCACACAGGACGGCTGGGCAAATGATTAATAGACGTTGGCTATTTTCACGAGCAATCAATTCTTCCCATATATACATAGCTTCGATGGTTTTGCCCAAGCCGACTTCATCTGCAATTAACAATCTGCCTGTTGTCGATTCGACAAATTTCATTACTGGCTTGAATTGGTGTGCCATAAAATCAGCGGCGCTATTATGCATTGAATAATAAATGTTTGTTAAGTCGCCTTTGATTTTCATGAATGAAATAATTCGCTTTAGTTCATCAATACCAAGGAACTTCGCACATTGAAATAGTTCTGTGATGTCATCGTTCTGCTCAAGTTCAAGAAAATCTTCATTTATAAACGGTTGGTCGTTTTGTGAAAAAAATACTTGCCATTCCTTGCGCCCGCCTATTTCGCGATATTTGCAGATTTGTCCTCTTTTCTGAGAAAAAGTGTCATAAACCATATCACCTATTTTAAATTTGTCGCTCATTCGAAGGCCCTTTTTTTATATAGATTGCTAATATTCTATTTGAATATACTTTTTTTGATTGCATTATGCTGAATGCCTGCATATTTTCACGTGCTGTTAGGAATTTTTTGTGGGCAAAAGCATTTTTTTAGTCTCTTAGCATTATTTAAATTTGGGGAATGCTGTGTTCTTGTAAAATCGGAAATTACTGGCTAGGCTGGTAGGAGGTAGGATAGTTTTTTTAGGATTGGTAGATAAGAAGTTCTTTGTTCTTTAGTTTAAAAAAAGTATATAAAAAATCCTCTATTGCTTATAGAGGATTGTATATAAAATAATTTATTTTACAACTTGTTAATTTTAGTTGGATTTTTTGAAAATTATTGTGCATTCTCTGCACTTTCTGTGCATTGCAGACGATGCCGCAATCGAATATTTATTGTAGGGCTCAAAGATATCCAGACCTCGTCCAAGAGCGATTTTCCATCCATCGTCGGTGACTATACTTCTATCATGAAAATTACGAAATTCATAGGTGAATTCTAACCCCAATGGCTCTGTTTCTCCTTGGATTTCGATTAGTGCATCTTGAATTTCTTTACGGTCGTATTCTTCAGAATTTGTCACCAAGTGAACTTTTAGTCCATCAACATCTCGTGTTTCAATGAGCATTGTCATAAATTCGGCAAAGTTTCTTATTTGCCAAAACTTGCGGATGTATGGGTCTTCTATGGTAATTTGCTTGGCTTTTTTTAAATAGGCTGCAAAAAGATTTGCGTAAGAATAACCAGTTTGGCCTGATCGCAGATTTATTTCTTTCTCTTTAAGAATCTCTATTTTTTCTGTTTGCTGATTGATTGGTAATGTTGTTTGGCTTGCTACGTCGTTTTGTGGACTGATTTCAGGAATACTGCTTGTTGTGGTGTCAATCGAAAAGTTTTCATTCTGGCCTTTACGATTTCGTTCTGCAGTAGCGAAATTCAATCGTTCGAGAGTCTCTATTGAGATTGCTTGACCATTTTTTAAATTTGTATACTCAAATTTTGCAGGTTCGTTACGGAAGGTCTCGTCTATGATATAAAGTTGATCTTTAACGCGTTTTCGGCATTCTGTAGCGTAATCAATCAACTTGTATGCTTCTTCATTTGAGAATACACCATCAGGGTAAATGAGTTTTATTAAACCCGAGAAAGTTTTTCGAATCGCCAAATGATCGCGTTCAGAAAGAGACGTGTTAAATTGCGCATACTTTGTCAATTCCCCAGAAAAGTCCATCTTGCGCATTTCATGAAGAATAGCGGCTATATAGTCAGTAATCAATCCATAGCCATTGCTAAATGACGTTTTCTTAAGTACTTGGACTTCCCAACCTGGGTTGTACAGATGTATTCGATCTAAAAATGCTCCTTTTATGAACTGGTGCGGAATAGATTCAAATAAATGGCTATTGCGCAGCATAGAATTCACAGGACGTTTTGTATTACCAACAAAAGCCATAGACGCAGATGCTTCATGAGTGGCTTTACCGCGATTGAAAGACTTGTTGGCAAGGTAGTTTTGCATAGTGTCGATCATGACAGCATCCACAGTCTTGCCTGGTTGTTGTTCGTACTCATCCCATGCGACAACATCCCAATAGCCGACAAGGCCTAGAATTTCGCGATTGCCAGACATTTTCACAAAGAGTCTAGCTGAAGTGACATCGCCTCCACTTACAAGAACGCCGTAGGGGGACAATTCTTGAAACACATGGGATTTACCAGTTCCTTTAGGACCTAGTTCCATAAAATTGAAGTTGCTTTCTACATGCGGAAGCAATCGGCTTAGTGCAATCATTTTTTCGCGTTCTGAAAGCACATCCGGATTCAAACCCACTGTATGAACTAGGAAGTCAATCCACTCTTCTGTGGTAAATTCCTTGCGTTTAGAGATATATTCATTTACATCAACACTAGAAATTTGTATTGGCTTGAAATACTCAATGCTCCAACGATTGTCGGAGTTATCCGAAGAATCGTATGATAATGTAACTATGCTCCAAACGCCGTTGCCTGACAATAATTTTTGATTCTGTTGAACAATGTCCCCTGAAATAGGTACTCGACCCAAATCAAGATTTGCAAATTTTGCTTCATAGCGATTTAACTTGTCGTTAAGAATGACGCTGACTTTGTCAATAACCTTAAACTGCCCTAAATCATGGATTTTACCTTTCACGATTTCGGAATCCGCTCGATTAACATAGTTGTTTCGAATAACGGATTTAACTTTTTCTACTCCTTCGGCAATAACAGTTTCATCGGAACTTGCACAATATTGTCCTAAGAGATATTCCAATACATAAGTTGGAACTGGTAAGCCTCCCTTTACTAGGAAAGCGAGATCCTTGCGGACTACTTTACCAGAAAATACATCTAAAACTTTTTCTTGTAATGTCATTTTTTTTCTCCTAGAACTCCGGTTCGATTAAGGTGTTGTTTGTAACAGATTTTTTATACAGTGGGTTTATTTTATCATCAATATCCCAAATTCTAAGTTCAAGACTATTTGAATTTGTTGGTTTATTCAACGCAAGGCTGATTTCGTTAATGCGAGCTGCAAGATTGTCTGCATCGATACAATTCAATATGATTCTCTGTACTTTCGTGACTTGTACATCCCCATCAAAGATGGCACATTCAACAGTTCTTTCCTTGAACTCCTTGGAGATGGCTTCCTTTTGCAGCACTTTTATTTTAAGAATGCTTGAAGTCATCTTCAATCGACTGTCATCAAGCAGGGTTAAGGAAACTTTCTGTTTCTCGTCTTCGTGTGTGTAACTTGAAATTACCACGGGGATAATAATTTCTTGTAACGAGACACCTCCATGTGCAAAATTATAACCACCAGAAGCTGCCATACGGTTTATTCCAAAAGGAACAGCAACGAATACATCTTCACGGTTCATGCCGGAAACTTTCGACAGAGAATATTTTGAGGTAAGCGGAATGTTTACACTCGACTTTGTCAGATAATAACGTGTTTTCTTTTCAAGGCTTTCTTCTGCAATCTGCTGTTTGTCTTTTTCTGCGATATCACAGTCGTAAAGGAATCCGTGATCTGCAGTTACGATTACGTTCGTAACATACATTGATGAATGGAGATAATAAATAAATTTTTTGAGATCATTGATCGATTCTCTACATGCTTTCGTAAGAATTTTTGCATTGTGGTCATGTCCCGAATCATCTACGAAATCATGAAACACATAGACAAGAGGACTCTTGAATAGTTCTTTTTTCTGGTTGTAATTAAGATTGTCTAGATCTGTAAAATTGACGCATTTTGCTTTTTCAACGTATTTTTGAAGTTGCTTCTCTCTCAATTCCAGTGAATTTAAGATAACACCATCTACAGCTAATGACGGTATATCAGATTCTACGAATTCAAGTGTCCTATGAGGTAATAGTGCGGTCTTGCAGTATTTAGTTTCCGTGGGTAATTGAGCAAGTGCAAATTCCAGCTGTGGACGAAGCTTGGCTTTTTTTAGCAATTCTTGCTTTAGTTCGGCGCCTAGTTCATAACGGAATGCATCACTCACAATTACAACAAGCTTAGAGCCATTCTTTTGATATTTCTCGTAAAAATCTTCTTGATTGGTGAATCCAAGCTTGTGAATGTCATTGCCGGCCCGTTTCAGTGATTCGACCCAATTTCGATTTAATTCACCTGTAAATTTTGCATAATCGTCTGCCAAACGTTTTTTAGCTTTCTCAAAGCTTTCAATTGCTGAATTTACTTGATTGAGATTTGCATAAAATTCTATAGCGAGTCTGAAAGATAAATCTAACTGGTAGTATTCCGAAGTGTAAGCATTTACATAATCATCGGGAGTATTCAATTTTGCCATCTTGAATGATGATTTGGTGGCATAGAAATCGCAAAGCTTTGAAAGAAAATTGAATGTTGTTTGAACTTGCTCGTCATTTGATTTGCTTAACCAGAAACGGATTTTTTCGTTGACCTCAGCGGGGGCCACCCATAGGCGCTTTTCCAAAAGGGATTCTGCAATTGGATAAGCTAGCTCTGGGGTTAGTCTAAAATAATCGGCTTCTGCACCATATAGCTTTAAAATGTATTTTTCATCAATGTCGGATGCCAGTTCTTTTAGTGCATTTTTCAGAGCTTCATCTGACATTCCTGCATCCCAAATTGCATTTATGGATTCAAGTGAATTAGAAATTTTAAATTGTTCGTAATTATCTCCGACTACAAGCGATAGATTTCCACATAAAGAATTGTATTTCAATGATTTTGCGATAAATTGTATCATTGAAACAGGGTTGAACAAATCGTATGAGACTGTTTTATAGCCGAAAATTTTGCATGCCATTTTTTGCATGGTTTCAATGGCGTCTTTACTTTGCAATGCGGCTTTGAAGAATTTTTCTCTTTTTTTTGAATTTTCTTCGCGCCCCCAAACAATCAGTTTTAAAAAAATATCGGTCCAAGAGAGCAACTTAGACGAATCCATGTCGGCACTGATAATGCTTCGATTGAGCATGTCCGTCGTTATCTCGTTATATAGATCCTTCAAAAGATCATCATTTTTCTTGCGTTGCAACTTGGTTACATTGCGTTTTACATATTCAATGAAATCATGCTTGATTCCCCGTTCCTGCATAAAGAGTTCCGCAGAATCCTCCTTAAATTCCATATTGCTCACAAGAATATCCAGCAGCGGGAAAGAAAGCCTTGATTTTTCGTCTTGTGGAGGTGCAGACTTCACCAACAAAACAACTTTTTTTTCTTTCCATTCATGTTCAAGGTTATACTTGATTCTGAATGCACGATTGTCATAAACTTCATAGATAAAATCTGCTGGCCAACGGGAATCACCTATCGGAGGCAGTTCTTGTTCGTAACATTGGATTCCGTTATCAAAAATAAATAATACGCGTAAATCGGTCTTACGATTGAAATAATTTTTTACCTTATCAAGTAAAGTCATAAGAATCCTTTATTTTGAATATGGTGGATGAATATTTTGTTGTTACAGAATAATTGGACTTAATTGATTTTCAAACATGCCTGCGTATTCATTATCTTCATTAAGATATTTTGTCTGAATATCAACTTTCATCCCGTTTAAAATCCTTTTCAATTCGTTTACGCAAAACAACGGCATATTGGTTTGATGTTCAGATACATCAATCAGCTTTTCCAGTTCCTTGATTTTATCGTAATCACGTTTGAAGTACACCCATTTTTTTCGACGAAGATCTTTAATTTGAGGTCTATCGTTCAGTTCAAAAATAGATATGGTTGCTCTTCCTTCATCAGTAATCCCCATAACAACATCTTCCTTAAATACTATATGATGTTTTGGGTCCATCGATGCGGGATTTATAATCAATGGCTCTTCATTAATAATGGATTGCCCTGCAATATTTCTTTGTGCCGGATTTTTCAAAGGAAAGAGGCATCCCTTGAAAGATGTATTGCATTCACTGCAACTGTACAATAAATTATTCCAGTCATAAGCAAGCCACCAATATCCTAATTGACGGGGTGTATGCAATGCGTCTTGATACCTAGCTTTAGGCCGATAATGTTCGACTGCTCCATAATCGCCATTGAAAAAACGTTCGCAATAAGCGCATTTGTTGAATTGGTCGGTTTTTAGTTGATGCTTTACTGCATCAGATGCGTATATATCACCATCTATATCTTTTGAGCACAATGCGTTAGGTGCTGATAAATTTACTAAAGCAGTTTGGGCTTTAGCTGATAGAGAATTTCTTATGGAAGCTGCCGCTGCAGCTACATCAACAGGATTATTTGGATTTTTAGTGATTTTCCGCATGAAGTCCAGACATCCTTGTCAATAGTTCATGTAATTCATCTTTTAACTTTATCGAATTTATGCTTTCTGCATATGCATAACGAGAAACTTTATTATCCAAATCTTCTAATTCAAGTTTCTCTTCACTAGTTATATTGTCACCTTTTAAAAGCAATTCATCACGACGATTAAACATACGTTCGCATTCCGGTGTCCTTACTGCAACTTCGCCAAATAAACTACTTAAGAGAATTTGGCTAACATCGTAATAAGTAAAGTCCACTTTGTTGTTTGTAATTATGCCATTTTTTAAAGTTATTACCTGTGCAATATCTGCGGCACCTAAAACAATTGAAGGACTATGCGTTGAAACAATAAACTGTACATTGGTAAACACGTCCTTTAACTGGCTAAGAATTTTGCGCTGCCACGATGGATGAAGATGGAGATCAATTTCATCAATCAACACAATGCCAGGTGAGTCTAACGGATTTTCCATATCTGGATTTGCTTCGGCCATACGTGTCGCGATATCGGCCACCATGGCTATTATCATTTTGAAGCCGTCACTCATTTGCTCAATACGTGATTCAATGCCGGTATTTTTGTCATTAACGACAAATCTCAAAGGATGTAACTCAATACGAGGGTTTTCGTATCTATCACCAACAACTTTATTTATGGCCTTTTTTATTGATGCAAGGCTATTGCTTTTATAATTGAGGTTTTTTAATTCAATTTTTTTACGGCGTTCTTCATCCTCCATCAAATCAAAGACCGCCAGAAATCTTTTAAAGTCTGTTGCTGCTAACAATGCTCCTGCATAGCAATCCCAACGGTTATAAGCCTTAGTAAAATTCCTTTTGCGTTCAGGAACTACAATCTGTCCTCTACCTGTACCATAATATGCTATAATAGGCAAGATAACTTCATTTCTATTTGAGTTTGCATTGTTTTTTTGTAGTTTATCTTTTTCAAAAAGAGATAAACCGTAATTTTTTAGTTCCTTAATATTGGATTCCTGTGTTTTATCTCCGTATCCCTTTCTGACTCTGCGAACCTCAATAGGGTCTTCACTATCAACTAAAATTTTTGATTCAATAAAAGCAAATGGGGCACGAGCATCTGGGCCACTAAGATGGACATCAGAAGGAGCAAATGTTTTTGACCGAGCCTTAAAGGATTCATTTGGAATCGCATCTAGATACGGGGCAAGACAAAGTGCGAGGGAATCCAAAATGGAAGTTTTTCCAGCACCATTATCACCCAATAGTATGGTTATGTTTTTTGAACGATCAAAGTGAATACTTTGGGTATCATCCCCAAAGAGTCTGAAATTTTGTAATGATAGTGATTTTATGCGCATTTGTTTACCATTATCGTTCTTTACCCATAATATACATTATTTGATCTTTGCCAACACGTCACCGAATTTAGCGTAGTTTACAACTACGCCATCATCAAGATCAAACGCGATTTGCTCGGAAGCGACACGTTGGAGTCGGCCATCGTATTCTAGGCATTCATCATAATTATCACGTAGCTTTTTGAGGGTCTTGCGATCGGCAGAAGAAAGGCTCGCTTCGTCTGCTTCTAGCCCCGTAATACGCTGTTTGAGATAATCGAGATGAGTGAGCAAGTAGTTTTTACGCACCAGTTCGGCGGTATAGCGGTCCATTCGGTGCATATAGGCGATGCACTTGAAGGCGCCTTTCTTGCTGGAGAACAGCCAGTAAATAGGCCGGTTCTGGTACATTTTCTTGTGGTCATCCCAGAAATTCTTATAAAGGTAATCTTCGATAGACTTGCCCAGGCAATGTTCCACATAGTTCAGGTTCTCAGCCAGCGTCTCCGGGCCGAAGACGATACGCAAGAATTCGGTAAAGCGGTTCACGGCATTATCGGAGAACGCGGATTCCTTGCTCATCAAGGGAATTATACCGTCATCGTCTATGGAGAATGTTTCACCATTGTAGGTATAGGGAGCAACCTCTTCGGCGATGGCATTCGGGTGAGCAATAGCAAGGCCTGGTTTATCGAGGCGATAACGGCCCAACATACAGCCGATGGCATAACTGATGAACTGCTTGATAACGACATCGTCATGCCATTCCACAGTATTGTCATCAACGCTGATTTCACCCTGTTGTAGGATAGTCACCCCGTCCAGCTGGACATCGGGCGTGAGTTCATCCTGCAAACCGTAAATATCAATGAATTGACGGTTCAGTTCCTCTTCGTTTGCGTGGAGTTGGTTAAAAAGGCGTTCCCATTTGCCCTGATAGACTCTCATTCGCCAAGACAACTTGCCTAGTTCAGGCGCAGGGCGCTCAACGCAAAGTATTTCCCCACGCTTGGCGGCTTCGTCAATGTCATACTGAACATTGGCATCTTCGTCTTCAAGGGTCATTGCAAGCAGTTCGTTCTTCTGGAAGTCCCAGGAGGTTTCGTGAGCATCCCAGTCGGCCTTGGAAATATCGACACATTGTTTCGCAAAATCAGAGATTTGGGGTGTTGGCAAATATGGGAATTTTGAAACATCACCACATTGAAGGTTTACACTTGGATTTATGATTTTCGCAATAATTGTATAAAACTTCGTATTAAGCAACCCTAATACTTCATACCTATCGAACGAGGAATCCTGCAAAGGGAAAATACTCATTCCAGCAACATCATAAATAAAACCCTTTGGAAATAGCCTAAACGTATTAATTTGCCCAGTTATTAATCCCCAAGAAACCGATGAATTAAAATAGTATGAAGGATTACGAACTACAGCACCTTTAAAATTCTTAATTTCAGCGCCATCATTTTCCCAGTTAACAACATATGATTGATTCCCATACCACTTGCGTTGTTCACCGCCCTTATTGTATGGGAACCATTTTTTCTTTGAACATAAAGCTTCTTCAGAACTACCACACCTAAAGCCAATTTTCGACGACGATACTTCTTGCCAACAACGAACAAACCGCGCATTGTCCGCGGTGGCCAACCCTTGTGTTGGCTTACAAACCGCGGATAATGCGCGGTTTCGTGCAAAGCACTCAATAATTTTTTTACTAATCCAATAAGCTATAGGATAGCCCGGCATCTGTTCAAAATTACTTTGTGAGATTACCGCATATCGGCCATTATCTTTCTTCGGAAAAACAAACGGAACATTCTTTTCAGAATTAACATCATCTATTGTCAGGTAAGAATATTCGCCTTTTCGACTATCGGCTGTAGCATTTTCCCATACACACATTACTGTTCCAAAAGCGATTCCAATAATATGCCACCCAAAATGTCCCAAAGATGATATGAAATAGTTATCAAGGAATTTCTTGCGGAATCTTTCAAACGATGACAAGAACATCCAAGATTCCATTGTAATCGCTGCTGCACGCCCACGCAAAGCACAACGATTCATCATCATTTCCATGAACGCCGAAAAAAGGTCATATTTAGCATCAGGATAATTATCAGCCAAATACTCCTTCAATTCATCATTCATATTGCCGTTACCCATATATGGCGGGTTCATCACTACAGCGGAATACTTGTCCGTCAAGGCAAGGATTATCTGGAAGGTCTTTATCAGGTTCTGTTCCGGTTCATTAAGGATCCTCTCGTTCCATACCTCGATATGTTCGGCGATGGCGTTGCGGGTCTCCGTCGAAATCTTGAAGACCATCGTAGAACCGAGATTTTTCGCCGATTCCATCAACTGGATTGCGGCCGTCGATTCCTTAATAACCCGATCAGAGCCTCCCAGGAAGAAATGCGGCAAGGTATTACGCAGCCATTCCTTGTCCGTAATCGGGTCCGGCATATCATATACGCGAGGCAGCACCTTGGCATCGACGAACTTGCGGTTCTTCTGGCAAGCCTTCAAGAGCAGGCTGAACATACTGAGCTGCTTTGCGCGGGTATCCAGGTCGATACCGATAATGTTGTCGTGGAAAATGTGTTCAATCGCTTCGGCACTGCTATAGGCCTCTTCTGTATAGAAGGCGTAAAGCATATCGAAGAATTCGTCCAGAATATGGCCAGAACCGCAAGCAAAGTCCGCAACCTTCAAATGTTCAAGGTCTATGTACTTGTAAATGGCCGCTTCGACACGTTCGGCGTCCTTTACCAGGTATTTCCACTCATTGGCGAGGGAACTTCCGGGGTTATTGTCCAGGTAGATTCGACCAAGGGTATTCTGGACCATATATTTGACGATCCAGTTTGGCGTGAATATCTGGGTGGCAGCGGGAATGTCTTCGGCTTCGGCCTTCTTCTTGTTCTTGAAGCTCGCAAAGACCTCATCCTTCTTCTCGGATATGTAGAACTGGTAAAGCCAGCCGATAAGCTCAGTCTGCTTGAAATCCTCCTCGGTAATGTAATCCGTATTGTTCAGGAGGTCAACAAAGCCTCCCGCCGCAAGGATGTTGTTCGGCAAAAGAAGTTCAGTATAGTCATCGATATGCCCAAAGCATTCCAGCAATATGGGCGTCGTATGGCAATACGCCACGATAAGCAGGGCAAACTGTTCCAGTACCTTGGAATCGTCATCCAGGAGCGTATCGAGTTCGGCGCGTTCAGTCTCATCCAGCTTGGGCAAGCGTCCCTGACGGGCGTTTTCCACAATCAAGGGAATTCGGCCACCCTCGGCATAGGCAAGCTGGGGTTCAATCAGCTTGTTCTTCTGGAGGATCCTAATCGCCACGAACCGGTTGAACCAGGTGTACGCGGCCTCTTCGGCAACCTGACGGAAACCAACCTTAGCTCCGTGCGGATGATTCTTGATGGCCAATTCCAGGGCAGTCCATTTCTTGAAGAAACCGTCGCCCGACTTGATTTGGCCACGGAAAAGCACGCCGCCTTGCAAAAGTTCTGGGCGGGCATCATCATCTACATGGCCTTTTTCGTCAAAGCCTAGCATTTTGAGGCGGTCGGTGACACCCTTGAGCAGGTTAGTTCTTGCTTCTGTTGCAAATCGTTTGAGTTGCGATGTTTCCATTTTCTACAGGTCCAATAAAACTAAGCTTATTTGATTTTCGCCAATACATCGCCGAATTTAGCATAGTTGACAACTACGCCGTCATCGAGGTCGAGAGCAATTTGTTTTGATGCTACCAACTGGAGTCGGCCATCGTATTCTAGGCATTCATCATAATTATCTCGCAGTTTTTTGAGAGTCTTGCGATCGGCAGAAGAAAGGCTTGCTTCGTTTGCTTCTAGCCCCGTAATACGCTGTTTGAGATAATCGAGATGAGTGAGCAAGTAATTTTTACGCACCAGTTCGGCAGTATAGCGGTCCATTCGGTGCATATAGGCGATGCACTTGAAGGCGCCTTTCTTGCTGGAGAACAGCCAATAAATGGGCCTGTTCTGGTACATTTTCTTGTGGTCATCCCAGAAATTCTTGTAAAGGTAGTCTTCGATGGACTTGCCAAGGCGCTGTTCCACATAGTTCAGGTTTTCGGCGAGCGTTTCCGGACCAAACACGATACGCAGGAATTCGGTAAAGCGGTTCACGGCATTATCGGAGAATGCGGATTCCTTGCTCATCAAGGGAATTATGCCGTCATCATCGATGGCAAATGTTTCACCATTGTAGATGTAGGGAGCAACCTCTTCGGCGGCGGCATTCGGGTGAGCAATAGCAAGGCCTGGTTTATCGACGCGATAACGGCCCAACATACAGCCGATGGCATAGCTGATGAACTGCTTGATAACGACATCCTCGTGCCATTCGATTTTGGAGTAATCAACCAATGGTGCATTGCAGCTCATATTGCAAGTTGCACGCTTGCCTATGGATATTTCACCCTGTTGTAGGATAGTCACCTCGTCCAGCGGGACATCGGGCGTGAGTTCCTCCTGCAAACCGTAAATATCGATAAATTGACGGTTCAGTTCCTCTTCGTTCGCGTGGAGTTGGTTAAAAAGACGTTCCCATTTACCCTGATAGACTCTCATACGCCAAGACAACTTGCCTGGTTCAGGAGCTGGGCGCTCAACGCACAGCATTTCCCCACGCTTGGCGGCTTCGTCAATATCATACTGGACATTGGCATCTTCGTCTTCAAGGGTCATTGCAAGCAGTTCATTCTTCTGGAAGTCCCAGGAGGTTTCGTGAGCATCCCAGTCAGCCTTGGAAATAGTGATATTTTGTTTTGCCATCTGTGCTATATCATCATTTTTCTCTACAAGATATGGCAATTTTTCTATGTCAGATTTCGTGTAATTAATAGTGGGATTTAAAAGATTAAAATAGAAATAAGCAACTTTTGTATTTAGTAATGCAATTAATTCAAAATAATCATTTTCAATATATAGTGTAGGACCTCCATTACCGAAAAGTACTCCATTGGGACATTCCCTAAAAGAAGGCCTCCCTGTACAAATCATAGTCCATGTTATGCCCTGTTTAAAGTAGAACTCCGACTCACGCAAACGGTAATCATCACAAATACTTTTTACTTTTTCAAATCCGTCTTTTCCATAAATAACAGGTGATAAATTACCATACCAGAATCTCCGTTCTCCACCACGCGTTATTGGAAACCATTTATTTTTATACAAATCAGCTTCATTAGCAGAATCCAATTTTAAATCATTCTTTGACAATTCATACCATTCGCGGATAAAGATTCCATCGCGGCCAGTTCGAATTCCTGGACTTGAAGATGACATCTTCCCAAGCGGTTTATTTTTGAAGGTCTGAACAAAAGAATCACTTACCCAATATCCAATAGGACAGCCAGGCATTTGCTCAAAGGTTGCTTGAGAAATATTTGCATAGCGATTATTCGCCGTATAATCAATTTGAGCGCTTAGGAACAGTTTTTCTTTATCAGAACAATCCTTACCATCTACCAAGCGGAAATATGTTCCCGTTCTTTTCGAAGGCGTATCTTTGGTGATAATATATGCTGTATTCTGCACCACTTCACCACCCAATTCATCAAATGTTCTTGGGCCCAAGTGAAGCATATTTTCGATATAATAATTATCAAGCAAATCTTTGCGTAATTTTTCAAATGTTCCCAAGAACATCCAACTATGCATATTAATCATGCCGTATTTTGCATTATCTGCAAGTCTGTCTATGGCAACATCCATAAAGACGCTGAACAAATCGGCTTTAGTATTTGGATAGTTCTTTTTCACATATCCACTAAGTTCAGCATTCATGTTGCCCGCTCCCATATACGGCGGGTTCATCACTACAGCGGAATACTTATCGGTCAAGGCAAGGATAACCCGGAATGTCTTTACCAGGTTCTGTTCCGGTTCATTAAGGATCCTCTCGTTCCATACCTCGATATGTTCGGCGATGGCGTTGCGGGTCTCCGTCGAAATCTTGAAGACCATCGTAGAACCGAGATTTTTCGCCGATTCCATCAACTGGATTGCGGCCGTCGATTCCTTAATAACCCGATCAGAGCCTCCCAGGAAGAAATGCGGCAAGGTATTACGCAGCCATTCCTTGTCCGTAATCGGGTCCGGCATATCATATACGCGAGGCAGCACCTTGGCATCGACGAACTTGCGGTTCTTCTGGCAAGCCTTCAAGAGCAGGCTGAACATACTGAGCTGCTTTGCGCGGGTATCCAGGTCGATACCGATAATGTTGTCGTGGAAAATGTGTTCAATCGCTTCGGCACTGCTATAGGCCTCTTCTGTATAGAAGGCGTAAAGCATATCGAAGAATTCGTCCAGAATATGGCCAGAACCGCAAGCAAAGTCCGCAACCTTCAAATGTTCAAGGTCTATGTACTTGTAAATGGCCGCTTCGACACGTTCGGCGTCCTTTACCAGGTATTTCCACTCATTGGCGAGGGAACTTCCGGGGTTATTGTCCAGGTAGATTCGACCAAGGGTATTCTGGACCATATATTTGACGATCCAGTTTGGCGTGAATATCTGGGTGGCAGCGGGAATGTCTTCGGCTTCGGCCTTCTTCTTGTTCTTGAAGCTCGCAAAGACCTCATCCTTCTTCTCGGATATGTAGAACTGGTAAAGCCAGCCGATAAGCTCAGTCTGCTTGAAATCCTCCTCGGTAATGTAATCCGTATTGTTCAGGAGGTCAACAAAGCCTCCCGCCGCAAGGATGTTGTTCGGCAAAAGAAGTTCAGTATAGTCATCGATATGCCCAAAGCATTCCAGCAATATGGGCGTCGTATGGCAATACGCCACGATAAGCAGGGCAAACTGTTCCAGTACCTTGGAATCGTCATCCAGGAGCGTATCGAGTTCGGCGCGTTCAGTCTCATCCAGCTTGGGCAAGCGTCCCTGACGGGCGTTTTCCACAATCATAGGGATTCGGCCACCCTCGGCATAGGCTAGCAGGGGTTCAATCAGCTTGTTCTTCTGGAGGATCCTAATCGCCACGAATCGGTTAAACCAAGTGTACGCGGCCTCTTCTGCCACCTGACGGATACCGACCTTTGCACCGTGCGGGTGATTCTTGATGGCCAATTCCAGGGCAGTCCATTTCTTGAAGAAACCATCGCCCGACTTGATTTCGCCACGGAAAATCGAGCCGCCTTGCAAAAGTTCTGGGCGGGCATCATCATCTACATGGCCTTTTTCGTCAAAGCCTAGCATTTTGAGGCGGTCGGTGACACCCTTGATTAGGTTTGTTCTTGCTTCTGTTGCAAATCGTTTCAGTAGCGATGTTTCCATATTTCTACGCTCACAAGATTATTTTTTTATTGGACAATGACGAATTCGTCATCGTTCACATGTTCCATTAGTTGCTTTTTCAAATCATTCAAGTAGGCGTCCACATCGGATTCTGACTTTAGCTGCCGCCCAGACTGAACCGTCAGGGCCTTTTTCACATCCACCATGTAATGTTTTCGAGTCTTTGCAGTCGCCCCTGTTGGCGCAGGATTTGGCTCAGACTGTTCAGGCAATATCAGATCTGCAGAAGGGGCATTTTCCTCCTCATGTATCTGTGCAAGTTTCCCTACCCAAGAAGTTCTGATTTCATCTACTTCATGCAAAGCGCTCTTAAGGCCGGCAAGACTTTCCTTTTCACAGCCCTGTTCCACAAAGACTTCTCTGGCCGGCAAGTAGGACTCTGGTGCATTTTTTAAGCCCAAGTTCGAACAAGTGTTCAACAGAGTGTCATAGCAATTTCCATTCGCTTTTCTCAAATCACTTTTGAGAGTATCTCTAACTTCTGCTATGCTTTGTGTAAGTTCACGAGTCCATTTCACATAGGATCTCATGTTAGGGATGGGCCATTCATCTGTTAAAATTGTTTTCAATTTTTCAGACCGTGATTTAGCCTCCTCATCCAAATATGTGAAGTTTTCGGAGTTGACTGTAATGAAATCGCAGACTTCCTTAAACTTGTCGAAATGATTATCCTTGAATTCTTTGAGATCACGGCATTGGCCAAGGATTTTTGCCATGTCTTGTCGGGCGGCAACCACCGTTTCGAAGAAACTTTTAGGTTCACTAATACAATCCCACGATTCCATCGTGTTTATTGCAGATTTTAGGGGTCCTGTAAAAGGTCGATCCCCAAAGGTTTGCGCTAAAGCATTATACTCTGTGATGACGTTTCTCAATGCACCGGGATTCTTCTCGGGGTTCTTGCAAAAATCGAACACAGAAATGGCATCATTATTTCTGCCTACAGAAATTTCACTAAAGCAATCTTTCCAGGCTTCAATAAAGTCATTCACCAACTGTTGCGGGATAGCTTCCGCAACCGATATTGTAAATTTGTCTTGATTCTTCAACAAATTGTCTGCAACGATTTTTACATCGGGGCGAGGAACGTTGTTGTAGCTGAATTCAAATCGTCTAGAGCGAACAAGTTCGTTCAATGCATTCAATGTACATGTTTCCGCCCAACCATATGGAGGCTTTTCAAAGGTGTGTACCACGACATTGACGCTAGCTGCAACCCCTTTATGCAGCAAATGCGTTTCAACTTTTTTGTCAGCTTCACTCAACTGATAGCCAAGTCCCATAGAGTCTTCAGGAATCGGAGCCTTAATTCTTTGAGCAAGATCGGATGCATTTTGGGGATACTTTTCGACTAATTTTGCATCCGGGTAAAGAATGGATAAATGATATCGCACAGCATTCTTGTAGCGATCTTTGCCGTTTTGTGAAATATAGCTTGATGGTACAACGGAATGTCCAGATACAATCGGACACTTGTTGAGTGCATCATGCAACAACAATCGCAACTTGTCCATTTCTGCAGTAGCCCTTTGGCGGAATGTTGCATAAATTCTAGCCCTAGACTCAGAAGATGGTTGGTTCATATCAAGGAATCTGCAGGTTCGGCAATACTTAAAAAATGATTCCTTGAATCCAGAGTTGCCTTCGTAAAAATCGACAAGATAGAATGCCAGACGGTTATTCTCGTTGTTTGTTAGAGCGTATGTTTCTGCATTTGCTGTCGCATCGCCTTCAAACACAAATTCTATGCGCATTTCCGGGTTGTTCGTCGAAAGGAATGTTCTATTGAAGATTTCGGCACATACAGTGAAGGATCGGCTAATGTAATTTTCCTTGTTGCACATACTGAAAAAGGCTATTATCTCCGATTTCAGTTTTTCGGCCATGTACGAATCGTCAACTTTCATATTCTTGATGAGGTTTGCGACTTCCATTTCTTCTTCGTTATAGAACAAGTAAATTTCTTCACCTTGCTTGTCCGTTTCCATACGGATAGCATTCTTGTCGCAAAGGTATTTCAGTACTTTCGCAACAGCTTCCTTTAAAGACAACTTCTGAGCATCGATATCTTGCATCAGAAGAATCGCCAAATTGTCAACAGTTGCTTTAAATAAAAGCTTGTCGCCCTCATTTAGATTTGCAATCATAAATAGCACATATACAACGCGCATTGCAAATTCAGGGTCTTCCGTATATTCTTTGGCAAATTTTGCTGCATTTTCCAATGCGACCTCCCCTTTATGGGAAAGGTCTGTTTGAATCTTTGCATGGAAAAATTGATCAAAACCGACGAAATGGCCAACTTCTTTATCTTTGGTGTTTTGTGCTGCAATGTATGTTGCACTGATAATAGAACGGGCGTTTCCTTTCACTTCTTTATTGACAAAGTCATGATCCGCAAAGCTATTGAATACTTGCTGGATTAGTCTAAATTGATAAGGAACAAATGGGTAATAGTTTACAAATTCTTCTTTATTTTTATAAGATTCATAGGTCGCAGGGAGATGGAATTGTGCTTCCAAAGCGTTTTTTTTCTGGTCATACATTTCGCCGAGGTATTTTTCGCCATCGCCATTTTTTTCAAGGATACGCTTTTGGGTGATATATTCCTGCTTCGTTCCCTTCAAACTCATGCGAACTTGGAAACGGCCCATAATTTTTCCTATTGCATCCTGAATATTGTTTACTTTGCAGGCTTCTACGACTTCATTCAAATCTTCTTGAGCCGTACATGCCACCCAAACCTTGTCTTTGCATGTGGTATGGAGCTTTGTGACTATTTCTTGCAACTGCAATAGAAGTCCTTGATGCCCATTAATAAACGCAGAAACTTCATCTACAAGGAAAATTAAACGATAGTTTTCATCTTTATCGTTAAGATAGTTCGCCAATTCGCTGGTAAACGTTTCAACACTTAATACAATTTCATTTCTTAGAATTCTTTCGCGAATTAAATCCGTTGACAATGTCGGCATAACTTCTTTAGCCTTTTCTAGAACTAAATCTAATTCTGTACCAGCAAGTTGGTTTGCTATGGATACATTGTTCCAGTCGAATCCTTCTTCGAAAATTTTCGCTTTGAAATCATCTAATTTTCCACGATCATTCAGTGGTTTTTCAAGATATTGGGCTAGAGCAATGTTGTATCTATTATAACCACGAAAATGGTTGAACTGATTCCAAAATGTATCTAGGAACATTATTCTTTCTTCAGTATTGTGATTTGCGACTTCCTCAATATTGAAGATAATCCTATCAATTGTGGCAATCTTCAGCCATTCCGCTAAATCCCTAATTTGAGCAATATCTGTTTGAAGTTTACTTTTTTGATTTGTTAATGGATCAAATTCCTTTGCTCCTTCTATTAATTTTTCGATTGCCTTGTTCCTGTATTTGGGATCGAAACAGTAATTCAGGAACTTGAGGAAATGGGACTTACCACTTCCGAAATAGCCGTTAATCCAAATGCCGTCATGGTCATACTTGCGTGTACGGATTGCGTTTATGATCAAGACTATGCCGTCAATAATCTCTTCGGTAAATACATATTCGTCTATTTCTGTTTGAACGGTATCCTCATCAAAGTTCCCGGCACTAATGACCGGATTGAGGTTTCGTTCTATGTTTTTTTGATAAAATTGTTTAAGGATAGGATTGCTCATAACGGCTCCTTATGCATCTTCGTTGATTAAAAGGTGGGATCTGTAGTTGTGGTCGTCGCTTAAAAGGCCAAAAAGTTTAAAATTCATTCCATTATTGGTGCTTGTTCCAGGAAAGAATAGAATTATTTTATATCTATTAATTTTGTTTAACCGTTCGTATTTAGTTAAAAATGTGCTTGTTCTTAGATATGGATAGATTTGTCCTAGTCCATAGAAAAAAACATAAGGGCGCTGTAGATTGTCGTCTTGCTTATTGACGTGATCCATAATTCGGGCATGAATGTGTTGTATGAATTCGTCGCTATTCGCCCAAGTTGACAATGAGTTTTGAACTTGTTCGATTGCCGCATCCCCTTTGGATTCTTTGTCCAAAAGATATTTCAGCAAGGATGAGTATTTGCTGCCAAAAGGCTTCCTATCCAAGAAATCACAAAATTCATCAAAAATGTTCAATACTAAAGTATCGATGTAATCGGCTGGTTTTATCAGTTTTTTTTTGATTTCAAGGATGTCATGTCGCCACTTGTATTCTTCTGATGCTGGATATAGAAACAAGTGATAATTATACCTTCCATTAGCAAGAGTGCTGAATTCTTTACTTTTGAGTTTTGAATAAAGCTTTTCCAAGGACGTCAAACTCATGACAAGCTCTCCTTTATGCGGGATATTTCAAATTGTCTAAGCAGGCAAGCTTCAAGAAACCAGCATTCTTCATGTTCGATAAAAAAGCAAAAGTCATCTGCATTTAACGAAACTTGCTGAAGATGATTTTCATCAGCTTCCAAAAAACCGACCTTTCTCAAAATGGACAAGTACGAACTCTGAATTTTTTTCAAAGTCATGTCACTCCACGTGCTAACGAAATCATCTTGTGCTGCGATTTCGTCAAATTCTTGGCGAAGATTTTCTAAAGAAATCGTGTTTTCAGACGCCAACCATCGTTTTACAGTGACACGCATATGTAGATCAAAAAGAATCCTATAAGTTTTTAGCAGTACAAAAAAATAAGCGAGACGCCGCGCTGTACCAGACGTCGCCGAGTAATAATCCCAAAATTCTGCCGAACAGGATTGAAACCGTTTTGTAAATTCACTCATCGCTCTTTTACGGGTATTTAAGGAATTAATCTGTAACAGGTCATTCTGTTCCAACTCCTGATTAATCAGCGACTTTGAGTCTGAACTTCGAAAAAGAGGCAAAATTCTATCAAATTCCTCCTGAAGGAATCCTGCTCCTGTAACAGAAGCTGAATAAGGGCTGTGGTTATTTATTGCCAAAAGGTACAACTCCTTTAAAATGCTTTCAATCTATTGATTTGTATGTCCAAGATGTAGTTTTTCTAGAATTATATGCTTTTACATATATACATTTTTCTTGCAAGAAAAGATATTTATGGTTTAGATTATACTCGTAGAAAAGCCTTTTGCTGAAAAAGACTCTTTGGGGGAGATTATGTAACAAAAGGGACTCTTTATAAGAGTCCTTGTGTTTTATATAGCAAGAGAAATAAATTACGCACTTTCTTCCCATTCCTTTTCGACATCCGACTTCGGGATTTCAATCTCGTCGAGGAACTTGCCCTTTGTTTGTGCGATGTACGCTTCCATTTCTTCCCAGCTGGTGCGGAGCAGGTAAATGAGGTAACGCAGGCCTTCGAAGCATTCGATATTGTCGTGGCTTTCGAACAGCTCGGAGTAACCGTCGCTTTCGTACAGCGCACCGGCTTCTTGTAATTTGTCGAGTTCGTCGGAATAAGTGTCTTGATCCATCCACCAGTCAAAAGTGGATGATTTAGTCTTATAGATTATCGGCATTCCATCGCATTCGGAGATGATGAAGAAGAACGGTTTTCCTTGCGTTGGTTTCAATTCGACTTCTGCGTTGAAAATGGCTGGGTCCGGACCGCCGCTGTACTGATCTACTCGGGCGTTTACAATCTGGTACTTTTTCATGAGGCGTTCTCCTTGTTTGAGCCTTCTTTATTTATATCGGGAGATGAGTTGCGGATGTCAAATGAAATTTCAAAAAAAAGAGCGGTGCGTTTCTCGCTAATTTTGCACCGCCCGAATCCCCTCGTGACTGTTACGCCGCCATGAGGAGGCGGCATTCGTCTTCGAGCCCGCAGTCGATCAAAAACTTGCAAATGTTCTTCTTGATCTTTCCCGTGTTGGCGCGGGTGCAGTTAAGCGCCTGGGCGACTTCGACGTCGGTGTACTTGTCGCAATTGCGGCTCACCTCGTACATGGTGTCGAATGCCTTGAGCATCTTGGGGCTGTTGGCGAGGCGGAGCCTGATGATGTCAATGATTTCGCTCTGTTCGTAGTCGCTTTCGAGCACGTTGCGTTCCCCGGTGAATGGATTCATATCGCCGTTGTCAATGATGGAGTCGGCTTCGTCATCGTTTTTTTTCAGCTTGCTTTCGACTTTTTCGACTTTGTCGCGCTTGGCGTTTTTGCGCTTTTCGTCAGCCATGTGCCAGCTGATCTTTTGGGCGAAGAAAGCTTCGAAGGGAACTTTTAAGGTCGGGTCGAAATCCTGCACGGCCTTGCAGAAGACCATGTAGGTGTCACCGGCCAGGTTGGCCTTGCGTTCCTTGGGGCTGCAGCCGTTGAGGCTAAAATCGGAGCAGATCTGGAACGAGTTCTTGGCGACGAGTGCCATGACGTAGTCCCCGAAGATGTCCCAAAGGGTGTACATTGCCTTGTCGTGGGTGTATTCGCTCGGGGCGGCCTGGGCTATGGCGATGAGGTTGTTGATCTGGGCGGCGGTAGCCTTGGTGTTGTTGTGCTGCATAAGCAAGCTCCTTTGGGAAGTTGAAAATTTTGAGACAAGACGGCAAAACGCCCTTTGATAGTTTTTTATCAAAAGACTATGGCGTGAATTGCTGAAATGTTGTTTATTTGGTCAAGCCGTTTGCTGGACCTATATAGACGAAAACCGGTGTTGCGCTGTTCAATGCGCTGGAAAAACGAATAGAGAAAATCTTATTCAATCTCATGCTCCTAAATATAGAAAACCGGTATGTCATAATATGACAGCCGAAAATCTCTTTTGTAAAGTTTTCTAAACTTTTGAGATTGAAGAGTGTAGACGTCCAAATCATATCCGTGTTATATATCGATTGCTGATGTGAAAAAGTAAACTGAAAAGGTTGAAATTTTTTTTTGCGTGCCGTATTTACATGTGGCTGAGATTATTCGATATCATTGTGTACGCTTCTTTGGAGGTTAGAGTGAAATTCTTTAAAATCTTTTCTTATAAAATTTTCGGCCAGCCTTTGGGCTTGTTGCTAATCGTGATGGCTTTCTGGTATGTCGTGGGTGCATTGGTGTCCAGCAGGCTGGAAATTTCGTGGAAAACGCCCCATAATTACGAGTACTGCTCTGAAAAGGGGGACGGGGACTGCTATTTCCAGATTCTCGAGACCTTTGTGGATCCACGCGACAGCAACGAATATATAGTGCTGAAGCTTACGGAGTTCAGAAACTATCTGAAGTCCGAAAATGATTCGGGGGTTATAGCGGATGATACTGTGACGTTCCAATTGATGCTGGAAAACTTGAGGTTCAAAACCTGGAAGAGCAAATGTCTAGATTCTACCTGCGAACGGGGACGCTACTATCCCTTTTTTGAAAGGGGGCGAGTTTGTCCTGCCGGTTGGAGTGTTGCGTCTGCCGAGCAGAATGCAGCGCTTCATTTCGAAGGGCTTCATATCGTGTTTTCGTCTGTTTTCAGTCCGATTAGGGCTGTTGATAAACAGGATCCGAGCGGTTTAAAACGTCTTCGTAGCCGCTTTCATGACGGTCCGCTTGACTTTATTGATACTATTTATTTGAACTTGTCTGGGTTTTACAATGTCGAAAAAGAGACTTTCGAATTTGTGGATTCCCTGAGTATCGTGTGGACAAGTGATGGCTTTGCCTCGGTAATCTTTCCGGACGATTTTTCTACCGAAGAAAATGCGTTGTCGCATGCAGCCATAGAAAAGGGGCGAATGAAACCTGAAGATTTTTATCCCGTCCGTTGCATCCGTATTGACGATCCGCACCACAAGATGGATGGCCCGAAATCGAATATGATTAGGCATTATAATAGAACGAGAGAACTGCCGTACCTCTATTCGCGTCGGATGAAGAGTGGCGATGTTTTTTGGTAAAATTTTGCATAAAACAAAAAAAAGGACCTTAAAAGTCCTCTTCTCCGTTTTCCCAGTCCTCTTCGACGTCGGATTTCGGAATCTCGATTTCGCTGAGGAGTTTGCCTTTGGTCTTCTTGATGAATGACTTGAGGCCCTTCCATTCAGCGCGTGTTATGTAAATCAGGTAGCGGAGCCCGTCGTAGCATTCGATGCTCTCGTGGTTCTCGAAAAGCTCGGCATAGCCTTCGCCTTCGTACAGCGAGGCTTTGTTTTGCAGGTTAATCAGGTCGTTTTCATGTTCGGCTTGGTTTACGAACCAGTCGAATACGGATGTTTCTGTCTTGAATATTGTAGGCATGCCATCGACTTCATCGATTGTTAAGAAAAACGGTTTGCCTTTTGCGGTTTGGGGCAGAAGTTCCAACTCGGCAACGACGATTCCCGGTTCTGGTCCGCCGCTTAACACTTCTACGCGGGCGTTTACGACTTGGTATTGCTTTTTCTTCGGCATAGCCACTCCTTGATGAATAGTTCTATAGTTATATCGTTTGTTGTTTTGCAAATGTTAAGTAGAAAAGTGAAAAAATGCCGTATAATTTGAACACGGCACTTTTTCTCCGTCTCTCTGTTATGCGGCCATGAGCAGGCGGCAATCGTATTCGAGTCCGCAGCTGATCAACTTCAGCATGATGCTCTTCTTGACGTTTTTCATGTTGGGACGTTTGCACCCGAGGCGCCTGGCGGCTTCGGCATCGGAGTATTCGCCTGAACGGCAAAGCTCGTACATGACGTCAAATCTATGGAGCACCTTTGGGTCGTCAGCAAGGCGTTCCCTGATGCGGGCGATGGAATCTTCTGTTTCGGAGTCGCTTTCCAAAACATTGCGTTCCCCGGTAAATGGGTTCACGTCGCAATTGTCGATGCGGGAATATGAATCTTCGTCGTCGCTGTACTTTACGTCCTTTTCGAGTTCCTCGCGCTTACTGCGCTTGGAATTTTTGCGCTTTTCGTCGCGCAGGCGCCATCCCCCGATTTTGGCAAAGTAGGCTTCGAAGGGAACCTTCCTGCTCGGCTCATAATCCTTGACGACTTTGCAGAACAGCATGTAGGCGTAGCTAGCCAGGCTGTTTCTGCGGTCCTTGAGGGAATACCCCTTGAGGCTGAAGTCGGAGTCGATCAGGTACGACTTCTTGGCTACGGTGTTGGTAAATTTGTCCCCGAAAATTTCCCAAAGGGCATGCATTGCCTTTTCATAGGCGTCTGCGGTCGGTGCTGTCTGGGCGATTGCAATGTGGTTGCAGATTTGGGTGGTTGTGTCTTGGGGGTGGTTCTGACGCATGTGCGTCCTCCTTTTGGGGGTGTTTGCCCGGTGGCGGGCGGTTTCTGCCGAAAAACAAAAAAGAGCCCCTTGATTTAAAATTCATTAAATCAAAAGGCTCTTAAAGTCTTTCTATACTTATGTCAATCTTTACTGCAAAATTTTTTTATTGGTCCTGTGAAGGATAGACCTGTGGCCCGTCAGGGTGGCGGTGCGGTGCCGAAGAAATAAATGCCGAAAATCTCAATCATTCTCATGTCCCTAAATATAGAATCCCCGAATGTCAAAAGCTGACATCCGGCGCAATCCTTTAAAAATTTTTCGTAAATGTTCGTTTTTGAAATGACGAAATACATCGAAATCCGCCATTTTAATATCCATGCACGGCAGCCCCGCGGAGTCGCGGTCAGTCCCGAGTGTGTTTTCAATGTCCTGAAACATTTGCATACTATATTATCGTATTGTAATTCGAAAATGTAAAGCGAAATAAAAAATTTTTTTAAGCCTGTTGTGTGTCTGTAAAAAGCCCTTTCCCCGCCATCCTTGCGATCCCACACTAGACACGCCCCCCTATAATTTCTATCTTTGGGCTAGCTCAGACAATATCGCCTGGGCGTAAACAATCACCGGCTTGCAAGAGTCGCTTCGGTGGCGCGGTACAATTAATATTGACTTCGCTTTGTGGCTTAATTGCAGTCCGGGTAGTAACAACCGAAAAGGAAAATATACTATGGCTAATTTGCCTTCCGTCGAAGATCTGCTTGCTGCAGGCTCCCACTTTGGTCACCAGACTCAGCGCTGGAATCCGAAAATGAAACCGTACATCTTGGCAGAAAAGAACGGCATCTACGTTCTC
>JAEEGJ010005262.1_pt1 | contig 41246 bp, 30 predicted proteins | sample 8958761 | NCBI WGS metagenome assembly JAEEGJ01 (sample SAMN16246546, study PRJNA631951) | gut metagenome | biome: gut microbiome; feature: rumen; material: RS-attached | host: Bos | place: Iran: Karaj | collected 2018-10 | reverse complement strand
CAGTTCCGCGACTTGCTCGGCATCCGTCTGGGCGAGCAGAACATCCAGTATGTGTCGCAGGAAAAGAATGCGACTGTAGAGACGGCGGGGGAAGAACATGATCCCGTCGTGGCGGCAGAGAAACATGAACACGCTGAAGCGGCGGAAGACACGGTCAAGTCCGTGAAAGCCTTTGAACACGCTGATGAGGAAGGAGGGGTGGACGACGTGGCGAAAGTGGCCAGCTCCGGCATCATCCTGGTGGGCAGCGGCGAGAATGTCCGCGCCCTGATGGGCTTTTTCGGCACGGAGCGGGGAGGCGCCAAATACGCCGAGGTCATCAACCAGTACGGCGCTACTTTCGGCAAGTCCGTCAAGGTGTGGTGCATGCCCATTCCTACCTCTACGGAATTCTACTGCCCCGAAGATGCGGCCAAGTTCACGAAGAAACAGTGGCCCGTGTTCAACAGCATCTTCTCGAATCTCTCCAACGGCGTGCGGGCCGTGGACATCTATTCCGTGCTGGCCCAGCACACGGACGAACCGATCTACCTGCGTACCGACCATCACTGGGCGCCGCTGGGTGCCTACTATGCTGCACAGGAATTCGCCCGGGTCGCCGGCGTTCCGTTCGGAGACCTCTCGCGTTATGAAGAGCACGTCGTCCACCGCTTTGTCGGCAGCATGTACGGCTATTCGCAGAATGTGGCCGTGAAAAAGGCGCCGGAAGACTTCGTATACCACATCCCGACCGAGGTGGAGTACACCACCACATATGTGAACTATACCCTAGACGAAGAGTTCCACGTGACAGGAGAATCGCGGCCCTATAAGAGCAAGTATTTCTTCTCCTTCAAAGACGGCAGCGGCGCCGCCTACACCACGTTCATGGGAGGAGACATCAAGCTGACCAAGGTGGAGACGTCGACGCACAACGGCCGCCGGCTGCTCGTTTTCAAGGACAGTTTCGGCAACGCCGTGCCGGGTTATCTGTTCTACTCGTTCGAGGAGATCCACGTGGCCGATTTCCGCTACTTCACCAAGGACGTGGTCAGCTATGTGGATGAAAACCATATCACCGACATCCTCTTTGCCAACAACATCACCAATACTTGTGTGAATTATACTTACAGCCGCTACCGCAAATTCCTCAACCCGGTCGACCCGGGCCTGTCGGCTTTCAGCGCCGACACGATTCCCGAAGCGGTGAAACTGCGGATGACGGGGCGTTCCTATCCGGAGGAGGATGCCGGGATCAGCCTGTCCGACCTGCGCTATCTCAAGCTGCTGTATTACGACTTCGGCGGCAGGGTACGGCGTGGTGAAATGGTCTGCAACAAGGCCATTGCCGACGACCTGCTGTATATCTTCAAGGAACTTTACAAAGCGAAATACCCGATTGCGAGCATCCGGCTCATCGACGACTTTGACGGCGACGACCAGCGTTCGATGGAGGCCAACAACACTTCCTGCTTCAACTACCGTACGAAGACTTCGGGAACCTCGTTGTCGGCGCACGCGCGGGGGATGGCCGTGGATGTCAACCCCTTGCAGAATCCCTATGTGAAGGGAGAGATCGTAGAGCCCGAAGCGGCGCGCGAGTACGCCGACCGGACCGTGGATTTCCCGCACAAAATTACGGACGACGATTTATGCTGCAAGTTGTTCCGCTCCCGCGGTTTCCAGTGGGGCGGAGCCTGGAACTCGGTGAAGGACTATCAGCATTTCGAAAAGAAATGATATCAGGAATGAGACTATGGACGAAATGAAAGAAATCCCGGTCCTGCTGCTGACCGGTTATCTCGGCAGCGGAAAGACCACTTTGGTCAACAAGATTCTGAACAATCGCAAAGGAATACGCTTTGCGGTGATTGTCAATGATATCGGAGAGGTTAACATCGATGCGGACCTGATCCAGAAGGGCGGCGTCGTGGGTAAGAAAGACGAGAGCCTGGTCGCTCTGCAGAACGGCTGTATCTGCTGTACGCTGAAGAACGACCTGATCCAGCAGCTGACTGAAATCACGAGCCGGCAGAAGTTCGACTACATCGTGATCGAAGCCAGCGGCATCTGCGAGCCCGAGCCCATTGCCCAGACGATCTGCTCGTTACCTGCGCTGGGCTTCGAATTCGTGAAGAACGGGATCCCGATGCTCGACTGCGTGGTGACCGTTGTCGACGCGATGCGTATGGAGAGCGAATTCGCCTGCGGCGAGGATCTGCGCAAACCGCATCTCGACGAAGAAGACATCGAGAGCCTGGTCATCCAGCAGATTGAATTCTGCAACGTGATCGTGCTCAACAAGGTGTCGGAAGTCACGCCCGAACAGTTGGGCCGCATCCGCGCCATCGTGCGGACGCTCCAGCCCAAGGCACGCATCCTGGAATGCGACTACTGCGATTTCGACCTCGAAGAGATCCTCGACACGGGCATGTTCCAGTTTGACGAGGTTGCTGCCTCCGCCACCTGGATCCAGGAAGTCGAGCATCACGACGACGATGACGATGATGACGATGACGAGGATGAGCATGAGCACGATCATGAGCATGACGATCACGATCACGAGGAGCACGGACACCATCACCACCATCATCACGAAGGAGAAGGGGAGGCCGAGGAATACGGCATCGGAACTTACGTTTATCAGGCGCGCCGGCCTTTCGACCTGAATACCTTCGACAATTTCGTGGCGAAGAAATGGCCCAAGAACGTGATCCGGGCCAAGGGCATCTGCTATTTCAGCGAAGAATTCGACACCTGCTATCTGTTCGAACAGGCCGGCCGCCAGTTCGTGCTCAAGAACGTGGGCCTGTGGTTCGCCACGATGCCGGAAGAAGAACTCATCGAAAAGCTGCGCGAACAGCCCGACCTGCTGCATGACTGGGACGCCACGTACGGCGACCGCATGCAGAAACTGGTCTTCATCGGCCAGCATCTGGACAAGGATTTCCTGAAGAGAGAACTCGATAACTGCCTGTTTGAATGAAAAGCTCCCGCTTCCCGCTGACGCTGGTGCTGCTCCTTCTGGCCCTGCTGCCGGTCTCCTGCCGTCCGGAGATGGATTTCGTGGAGAATTCCTTCCGTTCCGGACAGGCCGAGATGACGGGCGGCGCGCAGACGGTGTCGATGCTCTTCGGCTCGGCAGCCGGTTCGGCCTCGATCGACCTGACCGCCAACCGTTCGTGGGAAGCCACCTTCGTGAACGACCGTGCCCGGAACTGGTGCACGCTATCTGCCACGAGCGGCGGACGCGGCACCGTGACCTTGACGGTAGGCGTCACCATGAACGGCGATTACGACGAACGCTCCGCCTCCATCCTCTTTACCTGCGACGACGTGACCCGTACCATCGTGGTGACACAGAAGCAGCGCGACGCGCTGCTGGTGACCAGCAACCGGGTTTATGTGCCGCAGGCGGGCGGAACTTTCCTGGTGGAGGTCCAGGCCAACATCGATTTCTCCACGGAGCTTTCTTACCTTGCCGGCGGGCCTTCCGGCTGGATCCACGACCTGGGTACAAAAGGCCTGTCCCAACATATCCTCACGTTCCAGGTCGACGAGAATCCGACCCTTGTATCGCGGGAAGGTCTGCTGACGGTGCGCAGTCCGCTGGGCGAAGAAACGGTCCATTTCTACCAGGACGGTGAGATCCCGACCCTGGTGGTGAGCACGCACGAGCAGCTCGTCAGCCCGGAAGGCGGTCCGTTCGACGTGCAGGTCCGGAGCAATATGGACGTGGAATTGCTGTTCCCGGACTCGTGTTCCTGGCTGCAGGAAGTAAAAAGCAAAACCTTGTCCACCAACACCTATACCTTCTCCGCTGAACGCAATGACGGCCGTTTGGAGCGGAAGTGCCGGCTGGTTTTCCGCAATGAACAGTGGGCCATGGCCGATACGGTTTTCGTCCGTCAGAACTGCCAGCCCATCCTTCTCTCGGAAGACCGGGTCTACCTTCCCAAGGAAGCTTCCGGTTTCACCGTCCTGGTAAACGGACAGGATCCGGCGTTGTTCAAGCTGGAGATTTCTGATCCGTGGATGGAACTGACGGGCTCCGATGTAGATGATACGGGCACGCATTTCCACTTCCAGGCGACGGAGAACGAGAGCGGACAGGAGCGGGAGGGACAGGTCCGGGTTTATTTCAAGGATTTCCAGCAGCCTGATGTGGTGACTGTCATACAGTCGGGCGTGCTGCCTTCCTTCTCATTCACGACTGCCCGGACGGAAGTACAGGTTCCGCTGATCGCCGCACCTGACTCTCTGACCTTTGTCTTCTGGGGTGATGGAGATTATGAGCGCTACACCGAAGGGCTTACGCATACATACAAGACTCCGGGTGTGCACACGGTCACCGTTGAAGGACGCGGTCTGTCCGATGTACGTTTCCCGCTGCCGGAAAATGGCGTCCACTATGATTTCTCGAAACTGAAACAGGAGGGACGGAGATGAGGAAAAGAGTTGTCATCCTTCTGGCTTTTCTGCTTTGCGCCGTTCTGTCCAGGGCGGAGAACGTTTCGCCTGAGAGGGCTGCTGCGGCGGCTGAGTCTTTCTTTGCTTCAGTATCCACCAAGTCCGCAGCCGGTCCCGTGACACTGGTGGCGACATTCCCCGACATCCCCACCAAGGCGCGGGGCGAGGTGCCGGCGCTCTACGTATTCGAGTCTCCTTCGGGTGGATACGTCATCATTTCCGGCGACGACGTGGCTGTCCCCGTAACGGGATATTCCCGTACAGGACGTTTCCCCCGGGAAAATATGCCCGACAATATGCGCAGCCTCATCGAATGGCACGCAGCCATCATCCAGTATGCCCGTTCCCAGGGCTGGGAAGCGGACGTACAGGCAAGAGAAGGGTGGGGGCGTATCTCCGCGTCTTCCTCTTCGTCCGACAAAGTCGTGCTTGAAACGGCCAAATGGGGGCAGGGGACTCCATACAACGATCTGTGCCCCACGGAAAACGGCCAGAAATGTCCATCCGGTTGCGTCGCCACGGCCATGGCCATCATCCTGCGCTACTACCAGTATCCGGATAAAGGCGTCGGGACACTCCCGGGCTACGATTACGCATGGGACGAAACGAAGGGTAAGTACCTGTACCATCTCGACGGCTATGACTTGGGGCATGAATACCGCTGGGACCTGATGCCGATGCAGTATAAGAACGGAAACTATACGCAGGAAGAAGCCGGCCAGGTTGCGCAGCTGATGTATGACTTGGGCATCATGAGCCAGATGGATTATGCCCCGGGCGGATCCGGCGCCCCGGGTGACTCTCCGATCCTGCTGACGCAGTATTTCGGATACGACGCGCAGATGCGCTATCTCGACCGCCAGAATTTCTCCGACCGGCACTGGGAGCAGATCCTCCGCGATGAGATCGATGCCGGAAGGCCGGTTTTCCATTGCGGCTTTTCAGAGCAGGGGGGGCATGCTTTCGTGATCGACGGCTATGAAGGCGATTATTTCAGCATCAATTATGGCTGGGACGGCGGCAGCCAGTTCTATCTGCTTACGCCGCCGGTGAAAGGCAATTCCAGCCGGCTGACGGAATTCACCGACTGGCAGGATATGGTCACGCACATCCAGCCCGACCAGGGCGGGGAAGGCTATACCAACCTGTATGTGCCTGTGTATTATACGCCTTTTACCTGGGATTTCAACAGCAAGTCGTTCCAGATGCCGGAAGCCTATGTGTATCTGTATTATCTGACGACGGGTGAAGAAGATGTCGAGGTCTGCTATGGGCTCTTCGACAAGGAAGAATCCTTCAAGGAAGCGATCTCCGAACCGGTGCTGTTCAACGTCTCCGACGGGGTCGTCCCGCCGGTGGACTGCCGGATTCTCGGCAAGATTGAAGATGGCGACCGCATCATGCTCGCCCGTCGTGAAGGGAAGTCTTGGGAACCGTTGCCGCAGACACGCGTCAGTTTCCACGTTTTCGACCGCTCCCGACGTCTTCCGGAAATGGTCACGGTCGGTCACTCGTTCGAGTCCCAGGTCGGCAAACTGAAAAAGTCCCCTTGCCTCTACTGGGAGGCCTACAAGGATATCTGGTGGGAGATTGTCTCGGAAGAAACAGGATCGGTCGTAGCCTCGGCCAAGGACTGGGTCGTCCAGGAATTCAACGACAGCAAGGCGGATACCTTCAGATACCGCTTTTTCCTGCCTGCGGGTAACTACAAGGTGACTTTCCGCAATTTCGACGACGAACTGGTGTTCCGCGTGACCTTGTAATGATTTATTCTTATCTTTGTATAACGAATCTTTAAATCGACTGGATATGGCAAAGTACGTATGCGACCTGTGCGGGTATGAATACGACCCGGCAAACGGCGATCCGGACAGCGGCGTGGCCCCCGGAACGCCCTTCGAGAACCTTCCTGCAGACTGGGTCTGCCCGCTTTGCGGCGCCGGCAAGGAGGACTTCTCCAAGAAATGAAACGATTGACGCTCTTCCTGCTGGCGGCCTTGTTCCTTTCGGCCGCCTGCAGCAAAGAGGGTTCCGCCGTCCGTACGCCTGAAGCGCGCATCGAGACGGGGGACCTTCTTTTCGTTGGCATTCCGATGAATTATGGCGACGAAGACATGGCGCAGGCCATCGCCGACGCCACTTCCACCGGCGGCGAAACCAATTTCATCCATACGGCTATTCTGGAGGTCGATCCGGCCGGCCAGGTCTGGGTCATCGACGCCACGCTGGCCTATGGTGTGGACCGCCATCCCCTGGACACCCTGCTCACGCAGTTTACGCTCCACCGGGGCAATGCCAAGGCTACTTTTGAGGTTATGCGTCTCCAGGACAATGGGGAAGTGAAACAATACGTGGAACAGGCCAAGGGCCTCCTCGGCGAAGAATACGACCTGTTTTTCCTCCCGGCCAACGGCCGGCACTACTGCACGGAACTGGTGTATGATATGTACGTCAAGGCTGACGGTTCCCACGTCTTCGAATGCATTCCCATGAACTTCAAGGATTCAGAAGGCCAGATGCCCTCATACTGGACCCGCCTCTTCGCCCAATTGGGCCAACCCATCCCCCAGGACGAACCTGGCACCAACCCCCAGCAAATGCACGCCTCACCGGTCCTGACCCACGTAATGTTCCTTGAATAATAATGGATCACCGCCAAAACCGGGTGGGCAGGTGTTAGCCGCAAACTGCGGCGTCCTCCTTTGTCCGACACAGAAGAAAGCGCCGCTATGTCTGTGTCACATGAAGTTTGGAGCCGGAAATAAACGATTTCGCCTCGCGACACAGACGAGACAGATCAATCTTCTGTGTCGCGAAGCGTTATACGCCACAAAAAAAGTTCAGCTTGCAAAGCTGAACTTTTATTTTGTGGAGCATAGGAGACCAAACTGACAGACGAGCAAGTACCGCTTTCCTTATCGCCCCTGGCATCGGCACTGCCGCTGGAACAGGGCACCATCGGCCCGGATCATCGGCATCGGCCCAGAGCATTCGCCCGGTGCTGATAGCACCACCATACATCGGCCTGGGTCAATGGGTTACGGCTGATTGGTACAGGTTTTTCTCCCGCTTTTTACAAGGTGTCCACTCCGTGGATGGGTGGACGGAGTGGACATGGTGGACAGGAGTGGACAGCGATTTACGCAATGTTTTTCGATTTCTTATTGGCTTTTCGGGCTGGAATTGCTAAATTTGCACGCCTTTAAAAAGAATGGTTAGTATTCAGATAATCAGCAAGTTGAGCGAAATACTCCACTCAGTTATAGGGGTGGGTAATAAGTCGTTTATAATCAGCGATTTACATATTTACGCCACGTGAATTCGACAAGAATCCACGTGGTTTTTCGTTTTTAGGCGGCATTTTGACAGAAACAATAAAACAGCATAACAATGGAAACGAACAAGAAAGAGCTTTATGAAGCGCCTTCCATCCTGGTGATGGAGGTGAAGGTGGAAGGGGTTGTGTGCGCGTCTCCGTACGGGACGCAGGATTACAATCCATATAGCCTTGATGAAAACGATTAGGAGGGTCGGGCTATGAAATCATTTAGAAAAACATTCAATCTCATCCTTTCCCTCGCCCTTTGGCTCATGGCGGCGCAGACGGCGTGGGCCGGAACGACAATCGAGACGAGGACCATGACGTGGCCGATGAACGGCACGGGTGTTTCCGGCTCTGAATTGACTAACTCCGCAGGTAACAGGCTTGTGCTAAGCAAAAACAGTTGGCAGGGCAATTCAACCGCGAGTAAACCATATACTCAGATTTTGAATGAGGACTATGGCTTGGTTGGAACTGAAATCACTTTCCCCGACATTGTGGGCAAGGTGACAAGCGTGGAGTTGACGAACGTGCTATTTGCTCAGGGCGGAATGTGCCTGAAGGCTGGCATAAACAGCAGCACGTTGCTCAGTTCAACGGTCTTTGCATCTTATGATGATGAGGAGTTTAAAACCTACACATCGGCGTTTACCTTCAGTGGGGCTTTGGATGTTACGGCTGCGATGCCGCTGAAACTGATGTTTATGACAGCAAATACGGCACCAGAAGGTCAACTCTGCAAATTCAGACAAGGATCTATTACGGTGACCTATGAAGTCGAGGTGGAAGTGCCAGACCCCGAAGACCCTGGCCACAACTTCTCGTTCAACGTCAGCGGCAACACCTTGACCGCCACCTGCAACCAGCAGAGCCAATACCACAATTGCGGCCTCACCGACGGCAAAGCCACGCTGACTTTGAGCGTCGAGGACTGCACAAGCAATGGTGACTTCACCTACAATCCGGCGAGCACCAACTTGGCAGAGTTCAACCAGCAGACGGGACTTCAGGCCACAAAAGGTGATATTACCTATACCAATAACACTACAGGCCAAACTACCACCGTGGCATCCCAAGTCTTAGATGTAGGTTCCTATACCGCCAGCGTCACCGTTACCATTGGCGGCAACAACTACACACTGACTAAGGGCTTCAACATCTTGGCCGGACACAAGGTCAACAACAATTACTCGCAGTTCAGCGTCAGCAAAACCTCGGCTTTGGAGGGCGACGAAATAACCATCACCTACACGCAGCAGATGGACGAGATACTTGAAGGGCTGACCCTGATGGGCGCGACATCGGGCAACAATATCACCTACACAGACAATCACGACGGTACCTACGCGTTCACCATGCCCGCCGAGGACGTGACCATCAACGCCACGATTACCTACCCGCTAAATGAAAACAACATCACGCAGAGCGGCGACATCTACACCATCAAGACCGCCGAAGGATGGAACTACTTCTGCCGACGCATGGAGGTGGATGGCGATTTGAACGGCTTCAGCGGCAAGACCGTGGTGCTGGCTGGCAACATCACAGTAACGACCTCGATGGCGGGCAGCGGAAAAGACCCATTCAAGGGAACGTTCGACGGCGATGGCCATACGTTGACTTTCAACCATACCGCCAGCGCTCCCTGTAGCGCTCCTTTCCAAAACACCAATGGTGCCACCATCCGCAACCTGCACGCAACGGGACAGATAGAGGGCGGCATTTGGAACTACATTGGCGGTCTGGTGGGCAGTGCTAACGGCAACCTTACTATCGAGAACTGCCGCGTGAGCACCCTTATCAGCAGCACCATCAGCGGCACTGCCTTTAATGGCGGATTCGTGGGCCTCCTGAGTTCGCATTACAACCAATGCCACATCACGGGCTGCGTGTTCGACGGGCTCATCTACAATTCGGAATATTCCGGCACGACCTACGGCTGCGGCGGCTTCGTCGGCGGCTTTTCGGAGTACGGATATGCCATACTGGAAGACTGCCTCTTCATCCACGGCCAGTACGACAACAACAACGGTAAATGCGAACTATGGTGGGGAAATGAGAACGATAAGAACAGCACGTTCCTCCACCGTACCAACGGCTATGGCGAGGGCACGCTGAAAAACTGTTTCTTCGTCGGCACGCACGGACTGAAGCAAGGCTCGCCCGCTGTGGAATCGGCCGATGCCCCCGCCAATTTCGCCCATCTCGGCGCCCCGACCGACCATCGCTTCATGAAGACCTACGGGCGCCTCATGGTCTTCAACAACAAGTACTACACGCCGACATACGGCGACTTGGTGGAGACGTACGACTACAGCGGGGTGAAGAGTTACAACATCGAGTACGACGACAAGCCCCTCGGTATCCCCGACATCACTACGCAACTGTGGGTGCCCTTACTGCGCTACAAACGCACGTTCACCAATGGAAAGCCCGTGACGGTGATGCTGCCGTTCAACTTCACGAAGAGCACCTTCAAGAAGAGTGGCTCCAGCGACGGTCTGACTGGTCATTTCTATGAGTTCAAGGGCGTTAACGGCTCGGCACCCATCATGGAAAGCGCTAATGAAGTGACCGAAATGAAAGCAAATACGCCGTATCTTTACGTACCTGACGATGAACCACAGTATTGGTACATCGATAATTCCGGCTCCGGCATCAACATCTTCACCGAGGGCAACGGCGGCGGCACGAAGGAGGCTGTGTATGGCGACTGGAAGCTGGTGGGCTCGTATGAACCCAAGACCTGGGCGACCAACGAGATTGAGAACATTTATCGGCTGGACGAGACCCTGGTGCATATGGAGACGGGGGCGCTGACCAGGCCTACGGACGGCTATTTCCAGTGGACCGGTGGCGGCGATAGCGGCGTGGATGATATTACGCTTACCGCTACGGCGGCCACGGTGCTGGGAGAGAGCAAGTTCGTGACCACATTCTTCAACAGCCTGCTGCATTATCAGCTGCCGGAAGGTGCCCTTGCCTATACGGCCGGGCTGGACGGCACGCAGGTGGTGTTCTACCGCATCGGCGAGAACAGCAATGTGATTCCGGCCGGGACGGCGGTGGTGATTGTGGCGAATGCCGCCAGCATTACCCTGACCAAAACTACCGATCCGGGTATTTCGATTGCATCGGCCAAGAATATCCTCACGGGCGCGGACTTAGCGACGGAGGTGACCGCCGGCAAGGTGGATGGGAAGACGCCGTATGTGCTGGGGATTGCCGGCGAACCGGCGGCCCTGGGATTCTACAAGTTCACGGGCGACCATATCCCCGGCGGAAAGGCTTATTATCTGGCAACTGAATAATTGGAGGACTTGGGTATGAAAAAGAATATATTTGTTTTGTTGGCCCTTGCGGGCACATTGGCCTGGACGGGCTGCATGAAGGAGGAAATTGTGCCGGAAGATCCGGAGGAGGAGCTGACGGCTGCGGCGGATTCCGTGTGGGCCTTGACTTTGCAGGCCGTGAAGAGCGATACGCCCCAGACGAAGGGGCTGGCGATCGGGGACGGCGACAATGAGGGGAATACCACGACGTTGAAGTCTATCTGGAAGGAGAATGAAGAGGTGAAGGTGTTCCTGGGGACTACCTGCATCGGCACGCTGACGGCTACGCCGAATACGACTGATCCGCATACGGCGAGCCTTAGCGGAGAGGTCATTACGACGGCTATTACGGAGGGCGTGACCACGCTTACGCTGGTTACCCCGGCAGCGCACGTGGATGGCGGGAGCAACTGGATCTGGGATTACACCGGACAGGTGGGCAAGCTGCTGATTTCGGATGAAGGGGAAGGTCCGGCGAAGTCCATCGAACGGCTGTACCACTATACGATGGCGACGAGCGTGAAGGTGACTTCCGTGTCCGGGAATGCGATTAGCACAGAGGACGCTACGTTCATCAACCAGCAGAGCATTTACCGGCTTAGTTTCCGGTACCAGACGGGAGAGACCAAGACGGCAATTGTGACCAAGAGCGTGGAGATTGCCACGGCCAACGGCGAGCTGGTGCAGAGCCAGTCGATTGACGGTGGGACGGTGACAAAGGGGGCGATTTCCGTGACGCTGGGCACGCCTTCTTCCGATCCGTTCTTCGTTGCGCTGCGCAACGGGGATGCGACTGACGAGGCGATTACCTTTACCGTGATTGATACGGAGGATGCCACTTACAAGGGCAGCAAGGTTGTTCCGGCGGCGTATAAGGCCGGCGGGTTCTTGAGTGTGAAGAATGCGACGCTCAGCCGCCTGGGCGTTGGTAAGAGCGCTACGGAGATTTCAACGGCGGAGGGGGTGCTGTAGATTCTTCGCTCCGTTCAGAATGACAGGCGCGCCTGGAAGAACAAGGGCGCTCAGCATGACAATAAAGCCGCCGCTTTCCTGATGGGAGGGCGGCGGCTTTAAATATGCTATGGATAGCGGGCTAAAAAGGTGAAAAAAGGAGGTTTTAGCCCGTTATCCGAGAAGGTCTTGGAGGGAAACGAAGCTGCTGACGGTGACGCTCCAGGCGTTTTCTTTGACCGGTTTGACGGTGATGAGGGTTACGAGGATGTTCTTGTCTGTGCCGGTTTCCTGCTGGAATGTGCTGACGCGATTGTCTATCTTATCGGCTTTTGAAGAACTTTGCTTGATGCAAACCTGAAATGTATCGGATAATGGGCTAAAAACATCAAAAATCGATGCTTTTAGCCCGCTATACGAATTGGAATCGGCATTGCAGTGCGCTCTGGAGGCGGGTGGGCAGGTGTTAGCCGCAAACTGCGGCGTCCTCCTTTGTCCGACACAGAAGAAAGCGCCGCTATGTCTGTGTCACATGAAGTTTGGAGCCGGAAATAAACGATTTCGCCTCGCGACACAGACGAGACAGATCAATCTTCTGTGTCGCGAAGCGTTGTAAACCTATTTCAGGACAAGTCATCGGAAGGCCATAGGCCGACGCAGGGGAGCTCGAGGGGGTACGCCCCCTCGGAAAGAAAAGGCGCGTCGAAGACGCGAGGGGGTTTGGGGGGCTGTGCCCCCCGTATAAAAACGCGAAGCGTTATACTCCACAAAAAAAAAGTTCAGCTTTGTAAGCTGAACTTTTTTATTTTGTGGAGTATAGGAGAATCGGACTCCTGACCTTTTGAATGCCATTCAAACGCTCTACCAACTGAGCTAATACCCCGTTTGTGTTTGCAAAGGTACGGCTTTTTTTTATTTCTGCAAGTTTTTTGCGGAGTTTTCGTAAATTTGGACTATGGAAAAAGAACGGAACATCGACCGGCTTGCCGGTTGGATCATCAAACTGGGCGCCATCGCCGCCGTTGCATGGCTCTGCTGGTATTTCCGCAGCGTCCTGGTCTATATTATCATCGCTTTCGTCGTTTCCCTGGTCGGGCAGCCGCTGATGCGCCTGATGCGGAAGGTCAAGATCAAAGGAAAATCAGCGCCCGACGGACTGCTTGCCGTTCTGTGCATCCTGTTCATCCTCTGTTTCGGCGCTCTTTTCGTGACGCAGTTCATTCCGGTCGTGACCGGAATCGTGCGCGACGCTTCGACGATGAATGCCCACGCCATTCCCTACAATAGTCTCCTGGACCAGCTGAATGCCTGGATCGTCAGTATTTTCCCCAGCCTGGATCCCGGTTTCGACATTGTGACCCTGGTGTTGTCGAAGATCCGCGAGGTGCTCAATTTCTCGAATGTCTCTTCGGTTCTCGGTTCCGTCGCCTCGGTAGCGATCAGCATCGGTGTCGGGCTGTTTTCCGTCGTTTTCATCTCTTTCTTCTTTATCAAGGACGAGCATCTTTTCAGCCGGATCATCTGTGCGCTGGTCCCCGACAAGCTCGAAGGTTCGGTCACATCCACGATCAGCGACATCACGCATCTGCTCTCGCGTTACTTCATCGGCCTGATTGTCGAGGTGATGGGCGTCATCCTGGTCGACTTCCTGGGCTTGTGGCTGATCGCCCGCATCGGGGCGGACTATGCCATCGGCATCGCCTTTATCGCCGGTCTGCTCAACATCATTCCTTATGTCGGTCCGCTGTTGGGCGAAGCCATCGGCGTCCTTCTCTGTGTCGTGCTCAAATACGGCGCCGGCGTCGGCTTGAACGTGCCGATCTGGGCCTTCGCCCTGATTGTGCTGGCCATTATGCTTACGGCGCAGATGATCGACAATTTCATCTATCAGCCGCTCATCTATTCCACCAGTATCAAAGCCACTCCGCTCGAGATCTTCATCGTCCTGCTGGTTGCCGGGCGTATCGGCGGTACGGTCGGCCTGCTGGTCGGCATCCCGGCCTACACGGTCGTCCGCGTCATAGCCATCCGGTTTTTCTCCGACAAAAAAGCGGTCCGGCGCTTGATACCGGATATCGACAAGGAGAATACGGATGCGCTGATTTAAGCGTTGAAGGCTTTGAGAAGCAGTTCGAAGAGCCGCGGCTTGCCGTATTTGTCCAGATCGGTTTCGGGAATCCATAGGTAGCCCTCGGGGAGGACGGGTTTCTCTTTGCATTCCAGCAGGTAGAAATCGACGGTCAGATGCTGGTGCGTTAGTTGGTGCTTGACACCGGAGCGGAGCAGGCGCTGACCCGGGAAATCCGTGAAACTATCTTCCTGTACCAGCGGTTCCCACAGGCCTTGCCAGATGTCGCCGGGGCCCCGGCGGCGGATGGCCGTTTCGCCGCCGCAGCGGAGGTAGATGTAACGCAGATGCCTTTCCCGCACGCTTATGGGTGCTTTCTTTACTGGCAACAGATTTGTCCGGCCGGTCCTTAGCGCATCGCATCGGGAAGCGAGCGGGCAGACCAGGCAGGCAGGGGAGGCCGGGGTGCACTGAATGGCGCCAAAATCCATCATCGCCTGGTTGAAGTCGCCCGGTCGGTCGTGGGGCAGGAGAGACTGGGCGCGTTCTGTGAACTCCTTTTTGGCGGCTGTAGTGCCGACGGGCGTGGCGATTCCGTAGAAGCGGGCGAGTACCCGGTACACGTTGCCGTCAACGACGGCTGCGGGTATGCCGAAAGCGATGGAAGCGATGGCTGCGGTTGTATAATCGCCCACGCCCTTGAGGGTGCGGATTTCTTCGAGGGTATCGGGGAAGGAACCCCTTTCTTCGATCTGCCGGGCGGCGGTGAGCAGATTGCGGCCACGGCTGTAGTAGCCCAACCCTTCCCAGAGGCGCAACACTTCGTCTTCGCTGGCCGCAGCCAGGGCGTGGTAGTCCGGGAAGCGGTCCATGAAGCGTTCCCAATACGAAAGGCCTTGTGCGATACGGGTTTGCTGCAGGATGATCTCGCTCAGCCAGATGGCATAGGGGTCCTTCGTTCGGCGCCAGGGCAGGTCGCGGCCATGGGCGTCGTACCAATCGAGGAGGGTTGCGGTAAAGAGAGGATCTTGCATGCTGCAAGGGCAAAGATAAGGTTTTTCCGCGAGGAATTGTTACATTTGCAGGATGATGCGTTTCGCCCGACGAATCCTTTGCGCTGTGCTGGCCCTGTGCCTGCCGTTTGCGCTGGAAGCCCAGACCAGCAAGGTCCGCGGCGTGGTCATCGATGCCGAGAGCGGAGAGCCAGTTCCTTACGCATCGGTCTTCTTTGCAGGTACGAGCATCGGTGTTTCGACTGATGAGACAGGGCGCTACTACATCGAGACGCACGATACGACAGCCGTGTTGCTGACGGCCCAGATTCTGGGCTATCTGCCCGCATCGACCCGCATTTCGCCCGGGGTTTTCTCCGAAATCAATTTCACCCTCAAGCCGGACGTGGATATGCTTTCCGCGGCACAGATCCGGCCCGACGACCGCTGGATCCGTTACATTCTCCGGCAGATCGACGAGCATCGCGAGCAGCATGACCCGGAAATGGGCGATCCCTGGTCGGTCCGCGTCTATTCGAAAGTCGAGTTGGACGCGACCCATGCCGAGTGGCTCGCCACCCGTTCGATCCTGAAGAACGTGCTGAGCGATGTGATGAAATACCGCGACACTTCAGCCGTGACGGGCGAATCGTATCTGCCCATCATGATTTCGGAAACCTTCTCGCAGAAGTATCATTCCCAGGACCCGCCGCTCGAGAAGGAGGTGATCCTGGCCAACCGGATCTCCGGCGTGGATCCCGACAACTTCATGCGGCAGTATGCCGGATCGTATCTGCTCAAGACCAATTTCTACAAGAGCACGATCACACTGTTCAACCTGGACGTTCCATCGCCCCTGGCGGAATACGGACACGCCTTCTACAATTATTACCTGGTGGACAGCCTGGAGATGGACGGACGCAAGAGCTACTGTCTGCGATTCCATCCCAAACGCGGAATCACCTCGCCGACCTTCGACGGGGAGTTCTATATCGATGCCACGGACTTCGGTGTGCGGAGCGCCCACGTAGCCTTGTCCAAAGGCTCGAACGTCAACTGGATCCGGCACATCAACATCGATACCGAGAACCGGAAGACGGAGCAGGGACGCTGGTTCCCGAAGGAGGAAAAGCTGTTCATCGACTTCTCCATCGCCGTGAGCGACAGTTCGAAAGTCCTTTCCTTCCTGGGGAACCGCGAATTGCACTACGGTGAGCCGGACAGCCGCGTGATGCCCCTGGAAGCGATGGAAAGTCCCGATGCCGTGGTGATGAACAATGTGGCGGATCTCGATGATGACGTGTGGGAATCCTCCCGGCCCGTCCCGCTCAGCCCGCGGGAACAGGGCATCTACGATATGGTGGATGAAATCCAGCAGAAACCCGCCTACAAAGCCTGGTATCTGGTGGGCCGTTCCTTGATCCGCGGCTATGTGGAAGGGGAGGAGACAAAGGTCGCCTTTGGTCCCTGGGCGCAGACCGTGACGTACAATGCGACCGAGGGCTGGCACGTCGGCGCAGGTTTCCGGACTACAAAATTCTTCCATCCGGCGTTGCGTTTGACTGCGAAAGTGGGCTATGGTTTCCGCGACCACCTTCTCAAAGGCGGCGGTTCCATCGAATACATGATCCGGCGCGATGTGACGCGCAAGCTGACGATTTCCGGCAACTATGGCTATCAGCAACTCGGGGTGGGAAACTCGGGTATTTCGCAACCGGGCATGCTGAGCTCCGTATTCGCTTACAGCGGCGGAGACAAGCAGACCCTGATCCGCAGCCTGAGCATCGATTATGAGCACGAATTCACGGGGACGTTCACCAGTTTCTTTGGAATCGATTCCAAGCGCCTGTATGGCAATGCGATGGTTCCGCTCCTGACTCGCGACATGAACCCTGTCCGTTCGGTCTCGATCAACCAGTTGCGCTACACGGCCCGCTTCGCCTGGGAAGAGCGCATCGACCGGGGCCATTTCAAGAAATCCCATCTGTTTACCCGTTATCCGGTCATCGGCCTGAGCCTGGCCGGCGGCTTGCGTGGTGTGACTTCGGATGATTTCTCTTTCCTGCGGGGTGAGTTCTCTTTCGACTGGAAGATTCCGGCGACAGCCTTTGGATTCGGTATGGTCCACATCGATGCCGGTGCCATCCTGGGAGAAGTCCCGTACCCTTTCCTGAAACTGCACGAAGGCAATCAGACCTTCTTCCTCGATAAAACAGCCTTCACGTGCATGAACTATTATGAGTTCGCATCCGACCGCTGGGTGTCGACGATGTATGAGCACAATCTCAACGGCTTGATTCTCGGCCGTATTCCTTTGATCAAGCGGCTTGACCTGCGTGAGATCCTGACGCTGAAGGCTGCGGTGGGAACGCTTTCCGAGACCAATCGCAACGGCCGCATCCTGCCGATCGAAGGACTTTCTACCATAGAAAAACCCTACGTCGAAGCGGGCGTAGGGCTTTCCAATCTGTTCCGGGTACTGCGGGTCGACGCTACCTGGCGTCTGACCCATCGCCTTCCCGACAGCCGCAATTTCCGCGTGACCGTCGGTTTCGACGTACAGTTCTGATTATTTCACCTCGATGTGGCGGGAAGCAGGGACCTGCTTGACTTCCTGCAGCTTCGGCAGGGTGATGTGAAGCACGCCGTTGAGAATTTCGGCGCGGATCTCGTCGAGGTTAATGTTTTCGGGGAGCGTGAAGCTCTGGTGATACGAGGTGTAAGAGAATTCGCGGCGGAGATACGAGGTACCCTTTTCGTCCTTCTCTTCCTTCTTGTTCTTCTTTTCGAGGCCGATGACCAGTTCGTCGTCGTTGTCGATGCGGACGGAGAAGTCTTCCTTCGTCATTCCCGGCGCGGCGATTTCGATCTGGAATTCCTTTTCACTTTCCTTGATGTTGACAGCGGGCGATGCGAACTGACGGGCAGGCATCACGGTGAAATCATCGTCGAACAGGTTGCTGAAAATGCTGGGCAGCCAGGAGTTTCTTCTTTCAATTGCGTACATGACTAAATCCTCCATTTTATACGTTTACTTTTTGTTTCTTATTCTTTTGCCGCCGCCTTTATCAGCGGCTGGCGACTAAGGAACTATCAAATTGCCGACCAGTCGGAAAAAAGGTGACAATTTGGCGTAAAAATCTTTATAATTGCCTGGTAATCAGACAATTTGGCAGAATAATGTCAGGATTTGGCAGTCGTTGTTCCTAGGAAGGGCGCTGGTGGATCGCGCCGCTGCGGTAGGCATCGAGCAACTGGTAGAGGTCGTCGATCTGCTCGCGGATTTCGGCGCCCTGGTCAGTGTCGCGTACGTAGCGGCGGCTCTCTTCGAACTCCAGGACCTTGGTTTCCGACAGGATGTCGAGACCGAACTTCACGGCTTTCTCGCGTGTGGTGAAGGGGGCGTGCTGGACCAGTTTCAGGCTCTGGGAGTTGTAGATCAGCGTGTAGCCGGCGATACCCGTTTCCGGCTGGTAGGCCTTGGAATAACCGCCGTCGATGACCAGCAGGCGTCCGTCCGCCTTGATGGGACTCTCGCCCTTGATGGTCTTGACCGGAATGTGGCCGTTGATGATGTGGGCGTGCCGGAGGTCCTTCACGCCGAATTCCCGGAGGATCTTCTCGCAGATGTCCGCGCGGTTCTTGAGCTCCTTGTAGGCGCCGTTGATCTCCTTGTGGGCTTCCTTGTCCGCGATCAGATAGCGCTCGAAGGTGGTCATCTTGTCTTTGTCGAAGGTCGGGGCGATAGGGCCGCACCACAGGTACCAGATGAAGTCCTGTCCGGCTTGGCGGCGCGGAGTTTCTTCGCGCGTATAATAGGCGTTGCGCACCATCTGGTCGACTTTGTCGAAGAGTTTCTTGCCGCTGTAGGGCTTGCCTTGGATCATCATTTCCTTGAACGATCCGTCAGGATTCAAGGGAACGGAGCCGTGGAAGAGGAGGTTGCTGTTGCGCACCAGGTAAAGGGAACCGTGACTCAGGAAGCAGGCGATATGGCGGCGGAGTTTCTCGCTGGTTTCGAAACTGCGGGTCACGCCTTCGAGGACTTCCTGCTCGGCAGGCGTCAGGGCATAGGGGTCGTCGGGATTGATGGTGGGGAAGTTGGTATCCCTGAGCGGATATTCTTTGTCGCCGTACTTGATGGTTCCCTTCTTGAAATCGATCAGGTGCAGGAAGTTGCGGTCGTCCATCCCGAATTCGGGATTGCGGTCGATCACGAGTTTCTCCTGCTTGAACTGGATGACGGTGATGGCCTTGTGCAGTTTGGCGATCAGGGTCAGCTGCGATTCGGGGAGGGTCTCGTATTCGTTTTTCCTCGGGCGGAAAAGCGTGCAGGGGTCGTCGGCGTAGGTTTCCATCGCGAAGGTGGTCAGCGGCAGGAGGTTGATGCCGTAGCCGTCTTCCAGGGTGGAAAGGTTCGCATAGCGGAAACACATGCGCAGGACATTGGCCACGCAGGCACGGCTGCCTGCCGCCGCACCCATCCATACGATGTCGTGGTTGCCCCACTGGATATCGTAGTTGTGATAGTTGCACAGGGTCTCCATGATCAGGTGTGCGCCCGGGCCGCGGTCGTAGATGTCGCCGATGATGTGGAGCGAGTCGATGACCAGCCGGTGGATGACGTTGCAGATGGTGGCGATGAAGTGGTCCGCCCGGCCGGTGGCGATGATCGTGTCGACGATCGACATCATGTAGCGGCGCTTGTTCTGATTGTCCTCGATCCATTCGTGAAGGAGTTCTTCGACGATATAGGAATACTCTTTCGGGAGGGCCTTGCGGACCTTCGAACGGGTATATTTCGACGAGCAGACGGCCATTACCTGGATGATGCGCATCAGCATGACGCGGTACCATTCCTGCATCTTGGCGCGGGTCCGGAGCGAGGCGCGGACTGCCCGGATCTTGTCTTCCGGATAATAGATAAGGGTGCAGAGCTCCCGGATCTCGGTTTCGGTGAGCGTGGCGCCGAAGATCATCTCGACTTTCTGGCGGATGACGCCGGAGCCGTTGCGCAGCACGTGCTCGAAGGCTTCGTTTTCACCGTGCAGGTCGCAGATGAAATGTTCCGTTCCCTTCGGGAGGTTCAGGATCGCTTCCAGGTTGATGATTTCCGTACAGGCGGCCTGTTCCGTCGGGAAACTCTTGGACAGCAGGCTCAGATATTTAAGGTCTCGCTTCACGGTTGGTAAGGATTTGTTACAAATATACGCTAATTCTTGCGGAATTGCAAGGGAGAACGCCCTGTCTTGGCCTTGAAGAAGCGGGTGAAATGGTTGGGGTAGGAGAATCCGAGCTCCTCGGCGATTTCGCCGACCGACATGTCCGTGGTCATCAGCAGCTTTTTGGCGGCGTCCAGGATTTTGCCCTGGATGTATTCCTGGGCCGGCATATGGAGCTCCCTGCGTACAAGGGAACTGAAATAGTTCGGAGAGAGATGGAACTGGTCGGCGCACCAGGCTACGTTGGGCTGGCCCTGCTGGGCTGCGCTGCCGCTCGAGAGATAGGTATCGATCATCGTGTCGATGGCAGGGCCCAGGTTGCGGCCTGTGGAGGGACGAGCGGCGTAGCGGCGCTCGAAGAAGCGTTTGCAGCAGCTCAGGAGACGGCCGATGCAAAGACGGATCATATGATTGGTCAGGTAATCCGGATCCTGCAACAGTTCGGAAAGAACGGTCTCGTAGCAGGCGGCCAGGACGCCCCGTTCCTGGAGGGTGAGGTCCGGCGCCTCGTCGAATTCCCGGTCGAAGAAATCGAACATATAGAAATCACGGCCCAGTCCCGCTTTTACCAGGAGCGAAGGATGGAAGGCCAGCATCCATCCGCGCGGACGTTCGGCGTAGTCCAGCCTCAGCGAAGCCTGCTGACCCGGCCTGAGTGTGTAGAGGCGGTCGCCGAGCAGGATGACGCAGTACATGCCGAAATCGAGGTCCTCGAAAAGGGACAGGTCGGCGCGGGAGAGTTCGCCCACAGCGACCATCGGATGGAGGGTGGGCTGGTGGAAAAAGCGGTAGATGGTATCAATGTTCATGGGACAAATATAGTAATTTGGTAGATAATAATGGTATATTCTTGTAAAATAATTGATTTTGGTATTTTATTCCGTGGCAATGGTCGTTCTGTTCGCGCAGGGTCCTCTATTTTTGCCGTGAAAAACGAAATCAATACCTTTTACACTCATGCCTGTCAAATTCTACCTTCCCGAAAACCAGGTGCCGCTTGAAATGCACAAGGTCCGCGTTGTCCAGAAACTCAACCTGCTTCCCGTCGGAGAACGGCTCAAAGCCATCCAGGAAGCCGGCAACAATACTTTCCTGCTCCAGAACCGTGACATCTATATGGACATGATCACCGATTCCGGTGTCAATGCCATGTCCGACCTGCAGGTAGCTTCCATGCAGATCGCCGACGACTCCTATGCAGGTTCCGAAACCTTCAACCGGGCCAAGGCCGCCATCAAGGAGGTCTTTGGCGTCGACAACGTGCTGCCCGCCCATCAGGGCCGCGCTGCCGAGAACATCCTGGCCGAAACCTTCGTCAAGCCGGACATGTTCACCCTGATGAACTTCCATTTCACGACCACGAAAGCCCACATCACCCGCTTGGGTGGTGAGGTCCTCGAGTTGCTCGACAAGAAGGGCCTGATTCCCCAGAGCGACGATCCGTTCAAAGGCAATTTCGACCTGAAGCGGCTCCGTGCGGTCATCAAGGAAAAGACGCCCGACAAGATCGCCTTCGTCCGTGTGGAATCCGGAACCAACCTGATCGGCGGCCAGCCGGTCAGCCTGGAGAATATGTTGGCGGTCTGTGACATCTGCCACGAATTCGGCATTCCGAGCGTGCTCGATGCTTCCCTGCTGCAGGACAATGTCTATTTCATGAAGGTCCGTGAGCCCCGCTGCAAATACATGGATACCCGCTCGATCTACCAGCTGCTTGCCAGCCGTTTCGACATCATCTATTTCTCGGCGCGCAAGCTGGGCTTCAGCCGGGGCGGTTTCATTATCGCGACCGACAAGAAGTGGACCGACATGATGATGGAGTTCGTGCCGCTCTACGAGGGCTTCCTGACCTACGGCGGTATGGAGGTCCGCTCTATCGAAGCAGCGGCACAAGGCCTGCTGGAATCACTCGATATGGATTATATCAGCCAGGGTCCGGAATTCATCGCCTACCTGGTCAAGGAGTTGGACGATTACGGCGTGCCTGTGATCAAGCCAGCGGGCGGCCTGGGCTGCCATCTGAACTGTTCGGAAATCGTTCCCGACATTCCGCACGACCAGTATCCGGCTGCTGCCGTAGGTGCTGCCGTGTTCATCGCCGGCGGCATACGGGGTATGGAACGCGGTACGATGTCGGAGCAGCGCGAGCCTGACGGCACGGAACGCTTCGCGGAACTGGAACTGCTGCGTCTGGCCGTACCGCGCCGCGTGTTCACGCTCAGCCAGATCAAGTACTGCGCCGACCGCGTGAAGTGGGTGTGGGACAACCGCAAACTCATCGGAGGCCTGCGCTGGACCCAGGAGCCCAAAGTGCTGCGCTTCTTCTTCGGACGGATGGAGGAGATCGGCTACTGGCAGGAGGAACTGGTTGCGAAGTTCCGGAAAGATTTCGGCGATTCGCTGTAGGGTTTGTCCCGTCCCGGCGTCTGTCGTGCCATTTACCGGAATCCCGCCTTTTCAATTCTAATGAAAAGGAATGGGATTCCGGCTTTTTTTTGTTAAATTTGAACCTTAAACCAGAAAAACCGACCAATGTTTACGAAAAACGACATCCAGCAGATCCGGGAGCGGGGCGCGGACCCTGGCCAGATCGAGCAGCAGATCGAGCATTTCAAAAACGGCTTTCCGTGGATGAAGATCGTCTCTCCGGCCACGCCGGAGCGCGGCATCCGCGTGCTTTCGCCCCGGGAGGCGGAGGAAGCAGCCGCTTATTATCGCGGTGCCTCCGTTCACGGCAAGTGCAAATTCGTGCCGGCCTCCGGCGCGGCATCCCGCATGTTCAAGGACATGTTCTCCGGGTTGGAAAAGCTTGAGGCGGGGGAGGACCTGCCTGCTGACGCGCCGGGCTCGAAGCTTGCCGCACGGATCAAGGATTTCGCTTTCTATACCCCGGCCCTTTTCGGCGAGCCGCAGGACAGTGCCGCCTATCGGAAGGCAACGCTCCGCAAACTCCTGAAGGAAGACGGGCTTGCCTACGGTGCCAAACCCAAAGGTGTGCTGAAGTTCCACCGCTACCCGGACGAAGTGCGTACCGCCATCGCCGAGCATCTGGTGGAAGCGCAGGATTACATGCGCGGTGAAGATGGCACCTGCCACCTCGTGGTGACCATCTCGCCCGAACACCAGTCGCTCTTCGAAACCGCCGTAGCTGAAGTAAAAGCGGCGTATGAGGCCCGTTACGGAGTAAAATACGACATTACGTTCACATATCAGGACAAAGCCACAGATACTATCGCCGTTGACCTGGCGAATGAACCGTTCCGTACGGAAGACGGCACGCTGCTTTTCCGTCCAGCCGGACACGGCGCGCTGATCCACAATCTCAACAAGGTACCGGCCGAACTGGTTTCCATCAAGAATATCGACAACGTGGCTCACGAGAAACTGCTCGGAACCACTTCGCTCTATAAACAAGTCCTTATGGGTGAGGCGCTCCGCCTGCGCGACCGCATCTTCGCATACCTTGAGAAGCTGGATGGTTGCCCCGACGCCGCGCTCTGCGACGAAATCGAACGCTTCCTCGACGAGACGCTCTGCGTCCGCATGCCTGCAGCCGCTTCCCTTGCGGAGCGTGTCGAGCGGCTTCGTGCCAAACTCGACCGTCCCATCCGCGCCTGCGGTATGGTGCGCAATGAAGGAGAGCCGGGTGGCGGTCCGTATGTCATTGAAGGAAAGGATGGATGCACCTCTCTTCAGATCCTCGAGAGCGTGCAGATCAACAAGGGCGATGTCCGGGCGATGGATGCCATGGCGCATGCCACGCATTTCAATCCGGTCGACTTGGTGTGCATCCTGCGGAATTACAAGGGTGCGCGTTTCGACCTGCTCCGCCATGTCGATCCCGAAGCCGGTTTCATCAGTTCCAAGAGCTACCAGGGCCGTGAGCTCAAGGCGCTCGAGATGCCCGGCCTGTGGAACGGCGCGATGAGCGACTGGAACACGCTCTTCGTGGAAGTGCCCCTGGAGACCTTCAACCCCGTGAAAGTGGTGCTCGACCTGCTCAGGCCGGCCCACCAGGCTTGATCATTCATCATTCACCATTGATAAAACCTAAAACAACCTTTATGAAGAAATTTTTGATCTGTACGCTCCTTTGCCTCGGAGTGGTAACTGCTTTTGCGCAGGAAAAGGAGAAGGAAGTAAAGAAGGGCTGGAGCTTCGGCCTGCTTCCTACTGCGACCTTCTCGGTTGACAACGGCTTCCAGGCCGGTGCCTTCGGCGACATCTACAACTATGGCGACGGAACCACGTATCCCGACCCGCTGCACAAGATCAGCTGGGAAGTCTCCTATTTCACCAAGAGCCACCGCATGCGCTTCTACCTGGGCTATGACTCCAAGTACCTGATTCCCGGCATGCGTATCAACGCTTCTGCCACCTATGTGAGGGACCCGCTCTACAGCTTCTGGGGATTCAATGGCCCCGCCTCGCTTGCAGGTATGGACAACCCCTACGACTATTGGACCAACAAGCAGACCGATATCAACTATTTCGGTATGAGCCGCGACATGCTCCGCTTCCTGGCCAATCTCCAGGGCCGGATCACGGACAACCTGAACTGGGCGGCCGGCGTCAACTTCTGGAACTGGAAAATCGGTGATATGCGCGATCCCGGCTTTACCCATGAGGGATCCAGCGACAAGCACTATTACAGCAAGGATAATACCCTGTTCCGGGATTATCAGAAACTGGGTATCATCCGGGAAGACGAGAAGAATGGCGGTAATGCGCTGGAACTGAATGCCGGTCTGGTGTTCGATACCCGCGACATCGAGGCTGCCCCCAGCAGAGGTATCTGGGCGGAAGCCTATCTGAACGGAAATATCCTGGACCACCGCTACCTGAAAGCCTGCGTCTACTTCCGTCACTATATCGACATCCCGATCCACATTCCCGCAGGTGATCCTGTCTTCGCCTACCGTCTTGCCTGGCAGCAGACCATTGCCGGTGAAACGCCGATCTACATGATCCAGAACGTGCCGCTGCTCGTCCAGCGCAACATGATTTCCGAAGGTTTCGGCTCTTCCAATACGATCCGCGGTCTGCGCGAAAACCGTATCCTCACCGAAGGTTTTGCCTGGGCCAATACGGAATTGCGCGTGAAACTGGTGAACTTCAAGCTCTTCAACCAGTTCTTCTACATTGCCGTCAACCCGTTCTTCGATGCCGGTGTCATTACGAAGCCGTATCGTGCCACCGAATTCGAAAACGCCCGGAGAATGAACGTCGCCACCTATCTGCCGTTGGACAAGATCTACGATGGAACGCAGGCAGGTACTTTCATCTGCAGCGCCGGCGGTGGACTCAAGATAGCCATGAACCAGAACTTCATCGTTTCGGTTGAGCTTGCCAAATGCTTGAGGCCCAGCGTTCTTGATGCAGGCCTTTGGCTGGGTATCGGCATTAACTACCAGTTCTAAGCCCGCTTGTCATGAAACGTTTCCTGCATGTGGCCGCCCTCGTCCTGGCGGCATTCTGCCTGAGCGGCTGTCTGGCCGGCAAATACATGACCGAGTTTGCTCTCAAGCCCGCGCTGCACGGTGTGGAGGATATGGACCGCTGCCGCGCCAAGGCCGACTCCCTGATGCCGGGCAGTACCGCCTGGTATGATACGCTTAAGGAACAGGGGATTTTGAAGGATACGGTAATCACGGGTTACCGTGATTTCAAGGTGCATGCCTGCTATGTCCCGGCGCTCGACCCCGAGCATGCGAACGGCACGGCCATCGTGGTCCACGGATACACCGACAACCACGTCGTCTTCCTCTATCTGGTCCGGATGTACCGCGACGAGTTCAACTACAATGTCCTGTTCCCCGACCTGCAGTATTTCGGCTATTCGGAAGGCGACCATGCCCAGATGGGCTGGTATGACCGGTTTGACCTGGAAAAATGGATTGAGGTGGCCCACGATGTCTTCAAGGACGACTTCATGGTCCTCCATGGTGTTTCGATGGGCGCTGCTACCGTCATGATGGCCAGCGGCGATCCGCTTCCGGAGTATGTCCGCTGCATTGTGGAAGACTGTGGTTATTCATCCGTCGTCTCCCAGTTCAACAACAACCGCCGGCAGAGCTTCTGGTTCATCCCGCCGGATGTCCTCCAGAGTGCCAGCCTCGTCGCGAAGAAGAAGTACGGATGGGGATTCTGGGAAGCCTCTTCGGAAAAACAGGTTGCCAAGAGCACGCAGCCGATGCTGTTTATCCACGGCGATGCCGACGACTTCGTACCGTTCAAGCACTTATGGAGAAACTACGAGGCGAAGACCAAGGGATACAAGGACTATTGGGTCTGCCACGACGCCGTCCATGCCAACTCTTTCGCCAAGGATCCTGTCACGTATAAAGCCAAAGTGGGGGAATTCCTCCAGAACGTGAAGCGATTCATCGCGGAGGGAACCTATCCCGACGGCGATATCCCGGTCAAAGCCCCTGTTAAAAAGTAAACCATGGACAAGTTCATTCTGGCGCTCGATCAGGGAACCAGTTCTTCCCGCGCCATCGTCTTCGATCACGAAGGAAAGATCCGCTCCACTGCCCAGCAGGAGTTTACCCAGTACTTTCCCCAGCCCGGCTGGGTGGAACACGACCCGATGGAGATCTGGGCCTCCGAGGCGGCCGTGATTGCCGAGGCTATCTCCAAGATCGGCATCAATGGCAAGGACATTGCCGCTATCGGCATCACCAACCAGCGCGAGACGACGATTGTCTGGGACGCCGAGACCGGTATCCCCGTCCATAAGGCCATCGTCTGGCAGGACCGCCGGACTTCGGCTTTCTGCGACGAACTCAAGGAAAGGGGACTGGTCGACCGTATCCGCGAGAAAACGGGCCTGATCATCGACGCCTATTTCTCCGGCACGAAGATCAAGTGGATCCTCGACAATGTACCGGGTGCCCGCGAGCGGGCCGAGGCCGGAAAACTCCGCTTCGGTACGGTGGACAGCTGGCTCGTGTGGCAGCTCACAAGGGGCGAGGTCCACGTGACCGACGTATCCAATGCCTCACGCACGATGTTGTTCAACATCAACACATTGGAGTGGGATCAGGAGCTGCTCGACCTGCTCGGGGTTCCGGCATCGATGATGCCGTCCGTCCGCTCTTCCTCCGAGGTTTACGGCTATACCAAGACCACGATCTTCGCCCACGAGGTGCCGATCGCCGGTATCGCCGGTGACCAGCAGTCCGCCTTGTTCGGCCAGATGTGCACGGAGCCGGGTTCGGTGAAGAACACCTATGGAACCGGTTGCTTCCTGCTGATGAATACGGGGAAGAAGCCGATCCTGTCGAAGAACAACCTGCTTACCACGGTCGCCTGGAAGATCGGCGAAACGGTCAACTATGCGCTTGAGGGATCGATTTTCGTGGGTGGTTCCGTCGTCCAGTGGCTTCGCGACGGACTGGGGATCATCCGTTCCTCTTCGGAGATCGAGGATCTGGCCACTTCCGTGCCTGACAATGGCGGCGTCTATTTCGTACCCGCTCTTACGGGTATGGGTGCGCCGTACTGGGACCAGTATGCCCACGGCGTTATCTGCGGCATCACCCGCGGAACGAAGGCTGCCCACATCGCCCGCGCTGCGCTGGAAGGCATCGCATTCCAGACCATGGACATCGTGGCCGCGATGGAAAGGGATGCCGGCGTGAAACTGGCGGAACTCAAGGTTGACGGCGGCGCTTCCCGCAACAATCTGATGATGCAGTTCCAGTCGGATATCCTGGGTACTTCCGTCATCCGTCCCGAGGTGACCGAAACCACCGCCATGGGCGCCTGCTATCTGGCTGGCCTGGCCGTCGGTTATTGGTCCTCTCTCGACGAGATCCGCCGGCAGTGGAAGGCGGAGCGGACGTTCGTACCTTCCGGCCAGAATGTCCAGCCGCTCAAGCAGGGCTGGGCCGACGCTATCTCAAGAACTATTTCAAGTAAATGATACTATCTTTCTATGGAACAGTATATTTTTGAGTTTATTGGAACGCTTGTTCTCGTGTTGTTGGGCGACGGCGTCTGCGCCGCCTGCTCCTTGAATCACTCGAAGGCCAAAGGCGCTGGATGGATTGTCATCACCCTCGGATGGGGCTTCGCCGTCATGGCGGGTGTCCTGATCGCCGGCCCTGTTTCGGGCGCACATCTGAATCCGGCCGTCACGCTCGGCCTAGCCCTGGCGGGTTCATTCCCCTGGGCCTCCGTGTTCGGCTACGTCGTCGCTCAGATGCTGGGCGGCTTCGCGGGTGCCGTTCTTGTGTGGCTGTTCTACAAAGATCACTACAAAGCGACCAAAGACGAACCTGACACGATGCTGGGAACCTTCTGTACCGCTCCGGCCATCCGCAATCCCTGGCGGAATTTCTTCTGCGAATGCCTTGCGACCTGTCTGCTGGTGTTCCTGATCCTGGCCCTGGGCACGGCCGGCAATGCCTTTGCCTTTAACGGCGCCAATGCCGCGACCGGTTCGCTGGGTGCCTTCCCGGTAACCTGCGTGATCATGTCGATCGGTATGTCACTGGGTGCGACCACGGGTTATGCCATCAATCCTGCCCGTGACCTGAGCCCCCGTTGCGCCCACGCAGTGCTGCCTATCGCGGGCAAGCGCGACAGTGACTGGTCCTACAGCTGGGTACCCGTCGTCGGTCCTATGGTCGGCGCCGCCCTCGCTGCAGGGATTTTCCTCCTGGTATTCTGATTGATAGGGAGGGTTTAATACGAAGATGGCCGGTGTCAACCGGCCATCTTTTTTTTATTTGCGTTCTTCTTTCAGGGTCAAGCCCATGAAGAGAATTGCCAGCAGGCAGGCTATAATCAGCAAGGCGAAGGTCCAGCTCCAGCCGGCCTTTTGGGCAACCAGGCCGATGATGGTGTTGGCCAGCAGGAAGGTTCCGAAAAAGTAACCGAAGAAGCCGGTAAGGCCCGCCGCCGTGCCGGCTGCATTCTTTGGTGCCAGGTCGAGTGCCTGCACACCGATGAGCATCACGGGTCCGTAGATGAAGAAACCGATGCCGATCAGCGAGATGATGACGACGGTAAGGTTGTCGATGTTCGCCCAGTACAATACGACGAACAGCAGGACCAGAGCCATGAAGAGCATGGTAGGCAAGGCCCGCTTTCCTTTGAACAGCTTGTCGGAGAGCCATCCGCAGAGCAGCGTGCCGGGGATGGCCGCAAACTCATAGGCGAAATAGGCCCAGCCCGCGCTCTTCAGGTCGATGCCTTTTTCCGTCAGGATGGTCGGAGCCCAGTCAAGGCACCCGTAACGGACCATATAGACGAAGGCGTTGGCCAGGGCGATGTACCAGAGGAATTTGTTGTTCAGTACGTGCTGGAAGAAGATCTCCTTGGTCGTGAGCGTCGTTTCGTGTTTCTCGGAGTAGTTCTTCGGGTAGTCGTTGCGCCACGATTCCACGGAAGGGAGACCGCAGGACTGCGGCGTATCGCGGAGCAGGATGAAGGCCAGGAGGGCGATCAGCAACGCCACGGCGGCCGGGAAAGCGAAAGTACCGATCAGGAAATAGAACTCGCTCTGCTGGCCGTAGAACCAGCTGCCGAACCAAAGGGCGCCATAAGTAGCCATCGGGCCGACCAGGGCGCCGCCCACGTTATGGGCACAGTTCCAGATGCTCATCATCGTGCCGCGTTCGCCGGGGGAGAACCAGTGCGTCATCACACGGCCGCAAGGAGGCCATCCCATGCCGTTGAACCAGCCCACGAGGGCGTTCAGGATGCCCATTACCAAGATGGCCAGACCCTTGCGTTCAGCGCCGATCCACTGGATGGGGACGATCATGAAACACATGGAAATGGCGGTCAGAATCAGGCCCAGCGGCAGGAATACGCGGGCGTTGGACCGGTCGCTCACGCTGCCCATCAGGAATTTGGACAAGGCATAGGCCGCGGCATTCAGGCCGAGCACGAAGCCGAGCTCCGTCTTTTCAAAGCCCAGCGGCGCCATGGCCGGAATGGCCATCGAGAGATTCTTCCGGACCAGGTAGAATCCTGCATAGCCGATGAAGGCCCCGATGAACACCTGCAGGCGCATCCGTTTGTAGCGGCCGTCGACGTCGGGACCGTGAACTTCCTGATAAGGGGGTTGTTGGAGGAATTTAAGCATAGGTTTGATCAGTTATTATTCAGCGAGGGCCTCCGCAAGGATTGAGATAGGGTTGATGACGGAGTAGCCCGTCGACATCTCGATCTGCCACTTGCAGGTTTCGCAGTCACAGGCCACAATGTCGGGGTTGACGCTCCGGATCTGTTCGAAGAGCGGTTCCCCGACAGCCTGGGAGGCCTCGTAGTTTTCTTTCTTGAAACCATAGGTGCCCGCGATGCCGCAGCAGGCAGAGTCGAGCAGGGTGAATTCGACACCTGGGATCATCCTGAGCAGCCTTTCGGAGAAGATGCTCCAGCCCAGTCGCTCCATATGGCAGGGGACGTGGTAGGCGATCTTCTTGTGGAAGTCCGTGCGGAAACGGAACTTGGCGCCGGCTTCCAGCCGTTCATAGATGTAGCGGGTGGCCATCAGCAGTGAGTCGTGTACGGCGCTGTTGTCTACGCCCAGCAGGTTAGGATACTCTTCCCGCAGGGTGAGGGTGCACGATGAAGAAGTGGTGACCACGGTCAGACCCTTGTCGACCACGGCTTTCTTCAGGGCGGCGATATTATGGACGGCGTGACGGGTGGCCTGCTCCGACATCCCGTTGGTAATCATGGCGATGCCGCAGCATTTCTCATGGTCTAGCAATTGGACGCCCACGCCCAGCGCATTGAGTACCTTCACCAGATCCTTGCCCAGATCGGGATTATTGTAGTTGACATAGCAGCCGTGGAAATAGGCTACTTGTTCGGGGAATACAGCCTGCTCCTTCTCATGGCTTCTGAGCCAGCCCTCGAAACTGCGCCCGCTGTACTTGGGGAAGGTGCGGCGATGGTCGATCTTGAGCATGGCATCCATCGCGGACTTGGCGATCTTGAGCCCTGTGACGCCGTTCACAACGGGCGCGACAGGACGGGTCAGCTTGCCCATCAAGTCGGTCGAAGCCAGGATCCGGTCGCGGAATTTGGGTTTGGAATGGTCGTAACGGATGCGGGCGGACTGGATGAGATCGGCTACACGCACGCCGGAAGGGCAGGCGACTTCGCAGCGTTTGCAATTCATGCAGTACTTGAGGGCGTAGTTGAAGAACCAGGGGTCCTTCAGGCGGAGGCGCTCCCCGTCGGGGCCTGCCTGCTTGGGGCCGGGGTATAACGGATTGACCTGGAGAACAGGACAATAGGCCGTGCAAATCGTGCATTTCATGCACTCCTCGAAGTTGTGCCGGCTTTCGGTATATTCCTGGAGTTTCATAGTGAAAGGATCTGGTCGACGGCGACCTGGGCGCTTCGGATCGCGAGACCCGCTCCTGAACCCAGGTCGGGGCGGGTGTTGCCGAGGATGGAACCGGCCACGAAGAGATTGCCGATCGGCTTTCCCTTGTGCAGGCCGTGGAGGGCGGCGTCGGTACGCACGCCGTAGTTCATATAAGGCTGGTCGTTCGCAAAAGCGGGATCGTACCAGCGGTTGCGGTCTTCGTCATATTCCACGTCCAGTCCGAAGACCGGCTCGAAGATGCTGAACGGATTGGTCTTCAACCCTTTGGAGAAGTAACTTCCCGTGGCGAGGATGAAGTTGTCCGCTTCGAGGCAATGGTTGCCGAGATTGCGGGTCACGATGCTGCGGACTTTTCCGTCCACGATGTTCGCACGCGTAGCCTCATCTCCCATCAGATAGGTACCTCCCAGCACGCGGAGGCGTTGCTTGAGCAGCATCTGGGTCCGGATGCCCGGCACGGACGGCGGCATGGTGCCTGCAAACACGACCCGGGCTGGAACACCCTGCCGGATGCGGCCCGGGACGGAAATGTCCTGCAGGCCGAATACCTGCGGCAGGATGACCGTATCTTCGTCGCGGAGCAGGGCACGGATTTCCTGTACGACCTTTTCCCAGATGCGGTCCATGGTGCGGGCGATCTGTACCGAGCGTACCTCGCTGGGACCTTGTTCGAGTTTTTCAAGTTCCGGCAGGTTCAGGACGCAGATGCGGCACGACATTCCTTGCTTCTCGAGCCCTTCCGCCAGGAAGGAGGTGAAGAAATCGAGATAGCCCGCGAAGCTGACGATCAGGATCTTGTCGGCAAAGCGGGGTGTGGGGAAGAGGCTGGTGTCTTCTAGGGAAAGCGCTGCCTCGCGGAAGGTGCCCAGCGGGGTCAGCCTGACGCCGGGGCTGTAGTGAACCCGGATGCCGGCTTCGGCAAACAGGTCGAGCGTCCGTTTGGGGACCTCCTGCATGGATTCGAAGGAGCCGGAAAAAAAGTGGAGGGCGTTCTGCCCGGTGCTGATGATGGCGGTCTGCTGTCCGGCCTGCTGCAGGCTGATGCCGGAAACCAGTCCGGCCAGGCCGCCGCCGATGATCACGGTATCGAATCTCATAGTCCCAGTACGTGTTTATAGATCCACTGTGTGTATTCGGCTTCCCGCAGGGTGTCGCCCCAGCCGATGGGGAAATTGCCTTTCCAGCGTTCCTGCAGGAAATCGGCCAGGTCGGACCGTTCTTTTTCCACGCAGTTCCGGGCCTTGGCCAGCAGGCCGGCAGCCCGGCAGGCGCAGAATTCGCCCTGGCAGGTACCCATGCCGATGCGGGTACGGCGGCGAAGGTCGGTAAGCGAGGATACTTCCATCCGCTCGATGGCATCGTTGACTTCACCGACCGAAACTTCTTCGCATTCGCAGACGAGGGCATTGTCATACCGGTCGAGTTTGCCGATGCGTGAGACACTGGTACCCATGCGGGAGGCAGCGGCTTTCTGGGCCATGGAAGGCGTTTCCCAGATCCTCCGTGCCACTTGCTCGTACGAGCGTTCCTCGGAGCCGGGAAGCGGCGTGTGCGCCGTTTCGCACGTCTTGTTGACGTTCAGTTTTCGACAGACCACATCGGTGGCCATCTCGGCCATCAGGCGGTAGGTCATCAGCTTGCCGCCGGTAATGGTGATGAAGCCTTTGAGGCCGTCGCGTTTTTCGTGGTCGAGGCAGACGATGCCGCGGGAGATGTTGCGGCCCGTGGGGTCGTCGTCAGCGCTCACGAGAGGACGCACACCCGCGTAAGCGCGCAAGATGCGGGTGGAGGAGAGGGAAGGGGCCAGTTTGGAGCCCTCGGTGATCAGCAGGTTGACTTCATCGGGCGTCACAGCCACATTGTCGCATTCTTCGAAAGGAATGTGCGTGGATGTCGTGCCGATGATGCAGACCGTATCACCTGGCACCAGGATATCGGCATTCGACGGTTTCCGGCACCGGTTGATGACCATCTGGTTTACCCTGTGCGAGAATACCAGCAGGGCACCCTTGGCGGGATACATGCCGATGTTGACGCCGGCCAGCGATGCGATGTGGTGCCCCCAGATACCGCAGGCATTCACAGTTACGGGTGCACGGAATTCCTCCGTTTCACCGGTCTGCAGGTTGCGTGTGCGCACACCCAGGATGGTGTCGCCTTCCCGGATGAATCCGGTGACCTCGGTGTGAAGCCGTACCTGACCATCGTGGAGCTTGGCGTCCAGCATGTTGGCTGCGCATAGCCGGAAAGGGTCCACGCTGCCGTCGGGTACCCGTACCGCTCCTGTCAGGGCAGGATTCACGGCCGGATCGAGGCGCACGGCCAGTTTCGGATCGATGATTTCCGCGTTGATACCCGCCTTGCGGCAGGCTTCCACGAAGGTCTGCTGATAAGCCAGGTCATCTTCCGGCAGGGTGATGAAAAGGCCGTCGGTCTCGTCGATGCAGTGGGAAGCGATCTTGCGGAGGATCATGTTCTCACGGATGCATTCCTCGGCCGATTCCGCATCGTTGACGGCATAGCGGGCGCCGGAGTGGAGCAGGCCGTGATTGCGGCCGGTGGCTCCGGTGGCGATGTCGGAACGCTCGATCAGGAGCGTCCTCAGACCGCGCATGGCGCAGTCCCGCTGCGTCCCCGCTCCGGTGATGCCTCCGCCCAGTATGATGACATCGAATTCTTTTGTGTTCATATTCGTATGTATGGACTACAAATTTACAAAATTCATTATCTTTGTAGAGATAAAACCTTCAATTCTTAGCATTTTATAGATTCTTCATGGACGAGGTCAAAATCATCGAGATCAAGAAGAGTATTTTCGCCGACAACCAGCTGGACGCCGATGCACTGCGGAAAGAACTGAAAGCCAAAGGAGTCTACCTACTCAACCTGATGTCCGCGCCGGGCAGCGGCAAGACGACGACCCTGATCAGGACCTTAGACCTGCTGAAAGACAAACTGCACATCGCCGTGATGGAAGCCGATATCGACAGCGATGTCGATGCCGTCAAGATCCAGGAAGCCACCGGCATCCCTTCCATCCAGCTGCACACGGGCGGCATGTGCCATCTCGATGCGGAGATGACCCGCCAGGGACTGGACAATGTCGATCTGGAAGGGATCGACCTGGTCATCCTGGAAAATGTCGGCAACCTGGTCTGCCCCGCAGAGTTCGACACGGGCAGCTGCCGCAACGCGATGATCCTCTCCGTTCCCGAAGGAGACGACAAGCCGCTGAAGTATCCTTTGATGTTCTCGGTCTGCGACCTGGTGGTGATCAACAAGACGGATGTCATGCCGTACTTCGATTTCGATCTGGAGAAATGCAGGGAATATATCCGTATGCGCAACCCCATGGCGAAGGTCATCCCGATCAGCGCAAAGACGGGCGAAGGCGTGGAAGCCTTTGCCGAATGGCTGCTCGCCGAAGTCAAAAACTGGAAAAACCAATAAGACACGATAACTATGCCTGAGATGTCCACTAAATTTGTCCCCAAGCACAAGGGTGACAAGAATCCGAATCCCAAGCTGATCAAATTCGTCCGGCACGTCACAGACCGCGTGCCCGGCAAGATCAAGATGACCACCGACGCCCCGGAGTACTGGGGTCTTGCCTGTATCTTCGAGGATGAAATGGATGCGGCCACCCGCGAGGCGTCCCTCGACCTGCTGCTGGACATGCTCCCGAAAAACTTCCTCAAGGTCCGTGAGCACCGCGACTATCATCTGCTGCACCACTGGAACAAGGAGAAGCACTACACGCCCGACGACAAATCGTTTGACGAGCTGCTCGACAAGTTGTCGTATTTCGGCATGCTGGAATACGACTACGGCGACAAATACACCAAGGACGGTCCCGTCCCCGGTACGACCTACAATCGGGAAGACCGCATCTATTGGGTCCCGATGTTCGTTCCGGGTTCCGCCGAGTACACCAACATGAACGTCGACCTGATGGACAAGCATCCCGAACTGGCCATGTTCTTCGAGCGGATGACTTTCCTGCCGCTGGAAAAGATCACGCCTATGGTTCCCATGGGCGGCTCCGGCATCGGCATGCACGTCATTCCCGTGGAGAAGGCCATCTCGATGGAGAACCAGTCCATCGACATCGAGCACATCTCGTACTGGCTGAAGAAATACGAGGGCCACATCGGCGTGGGCATCTGCTCTTGCCGCTACGGCCGAAAGAAACTGGATGAAGGATGTGCTGATGATTATCGCGACTGGTGCATCGGTGTCGGCGACATGGCCGACTACCTGCGGGAGACCGGCCGTGGTCACGACATCACCTATGACGAGGCTATGGCCATCCTGAAGAAGGCCGAGGACCACGGTTTCGTGCATCAGGTCACCAACATCGACGGGGAGGGGAAAATCTTCGCCATCTGCAACTGCAACGTAAAGATCTGCAACGCCCTCCGCACCTCCCAGCTCTTCAACACACCCAATATGTCACGGAGTGCCTACGTGGCGAAAGTCGATCCGGCCGCCTGTGTGGCCTGCGGCCGCTGCGTGGAATACTGTCCCGCCGGAGCCGTGAAACTCGGACAGAAACTCTGTACGAAGCACGGCGAGCAGACCTATCCCAAGCAGGAACTGCCCGATGCCGCCAAGTGGGGCCCGCACAAATGGACGGAAGACTATCGCGACAAGAACCGCATCAATTGCTATCCTACCGGAACTTCACCGTGCAAGACTGCCTGCCCGGCACATATCGCCGTCCAGGGCTATCTGAAGAAGGCGGCCGAAGGAAAATACCGGGAAGCCCTGGAACTGATCAAGCGCGAGAACCCCTTCCCGGCCGTCTGCGGACGTATCTGCAACCGTCGCTGCGAAGACGCATGTACCCGTGGTACCATCGACCAGCCGGTGGCAATCGATGCCGTCAAGAAGTTCATCGCCGAACAGGATCTCAAGGCAGAGACCCGTTTTGTCCCGGAAGTCAATATCTGCTCCAACGTACAGGATCGCTGGGAAGAGAAAATCGCCATCATCGGCGGCGGCCCTGCCGGTCTGAGTTGTGCCTACTATCTCGCCACGATGGGCTACAAGCCCACCGTGTTCGAAAAGAACGCCGAGCCGGGCGGCATGCTCCGCTATGGTATCCCGTCCTATAAGCTGGAAAAGGACGTGATTGCCGCCGAAATCGACATCATGAAAGAGATTGGTGTGGACATCCGTACGGGTATCGAGGTAGGGAAGGACGTGACGATTGCCTCGCTGCGCGAACAGGGCTACAAGGGCTTCTACGTGGCTATCGGTTGCCAGGGCGGCCGTCTGCCGGGCATTTCCGGCGAAACGCTCCCGGGAACCACGACGGCCATCGACTTCCTGCGTGAAGCCAATACCGGCAAAGTGAAGGTTTCCGGCAAGGTGGTGGTGGTCGGTGGCGGTAATGTGGCCATCGACGCCGCCCGTGTAGCGAAACGCAGTGGCGCTTCCTCGGTTACGATGCTTTCGCTGGAAACCGAGGATATCATGCCCGCATCGCTGGAAGAGCGTCGCGAAGCGCGCGAAGACGGTGTGGTGATCAATCCCGGCTGGGGTCCGAAAGAAGTCCTTGGCGACGAGAAAGTAACGGGTATTGTCTTCAAGAAGTGCACTTCCGTCTTCGACGAGAACAAGCGCTTTGCTCCTAAATACGATGAAAGCCAGCTGATTACGATCGAAGCCGACCTGGTTGTCTTCGCCATCGGCCAGACGGTCCTGTTGAAGGATCTTCTGAAGGATACGAAGGTCGAATTCTTCCGTGGCGTCTATCCCGTGGCCGACAAACTCACGTACCAGACGGCTGAGCCGGACATCTTCGTGGGTGGCGACGTGTTTACAGGCCCCAAATTCGCCATCGACGCCATCGCTGCCGGCAAGGAGGCCGCCGAATCGCTGCACCGCTTCGTGCAGCACGGACATATGACCATCGGCCGCAACCGGCGCGACTTCATCGAGCTCGACAAAGGTGATATCCTGGTTGAATCATACGACAATGGAGCCCGTCAGATAGAAGATCACGACGAGGCAAAAGGTCCGTTCCGGGAATACATCCTCACGCTGACGGAGGAACAGGTGCGCAAAGAGACGGCCCGCTGCCTCTCCTGCGGCGCTTCCGTAGTAGATGAGAACCGTTGCATCGGCTGCGGCGTCTGTACGACCAAGTGCGGTTTCGACGCCATCCATCTGCACCGCGAGCATCCCGAAGCCAGCCACATGATCACAGCGGAAGACAAGCTCAGCGGCATACTTCCCTATATGGTCAAGCGTACCGGCAAGATTCTGTTCAAGAAGAAATAAGGAATCTCGGGCCATGCACGAACTGGGAATCGTCTTCTATATCATCCGTGACGTCAAGGAGGCAGCGGCAGAGCACCACGTGGAGCATGTTTCCGGCGTGGTAATGGACATCGGGGAGGTATCCACGATCGTCCCTGCCTATCTGACCGACTGCTGGCGCTGGGCGGCTGACAAGGAAGACCTGCTCCGGGGAAGTGAACTGAAAATCCATATCATCCCCGCCGTTACCCTCTGCGGGGATTGTCAGAAGGAGTACGAGACGGTCCGCTATGGAAAAACCTGTCCCTACTGCCAAGGCGGCAATACCTGGCTGCTCAGAGGAAGGGAAGTTGAGATCAAAGAGATAGAAGTTAAAGATAATAATTAGATAAATTCTGCAATGTCCTGTTTTTTAGTACCTATGACGCAGGCAATCATTACGAGCGCCTGCCGCAAGCACCAAGAAAAATCTATTTCTGGTCCCGGTGCTTCCGTCTTGAAACGCAATCTGCCCGCCCTTGAAAAAATGTTGTGGGGCGGTACCGTGGTCCTGCTTGTGGACCATGCCATCCATGGTGAGCTTTTCTCGTTCAGCCTCCGGGAACTGCTGACCGTCGGCGTTCCGATGTCTGTGATCCTGACGGCTGTGTGGGCTGTGTGGGCCCTTGTCAAGGAGCGCCGCCAGAGAGCTGCCCTCAATGCGCAATAACAATTACCCAAATATCCTAACACTATGTTTTTCCAAGTTTATGGGGCGAACGCCCTGGCTCAGTGGGGGATGCTTCTCGTTGTCCTGCTGGGTCTGATCCTCCTCAATGAGTTTGCCCGCCGCACCAAGGCTGGCGGAGCGATCATGTTCTTCGTGATTCCCGTCCTGCTGACCATCTATTTCGTGGCGATCGCCATCGGCGCACGCACCGGAGCCAGCTGGGCCCTGAACAACCAGACGCATCTTTACATGAACGGCTGGTTCCACTATGCCAAACTGTATGCGGCGCTCACGGGCTGTATCGGTTTCATGATGATCAAGTACAAATGGGGCATCGGCGCCAAGCACTGGTTCAAGCCTTTCCCGTTCATCATCGTGGCCATCAACATCCTGATCGCCGTGGCTTCCGATTTCGAATCCGCTATCAACGGCTGGAACAAATGGTGGCTCTCCAGTGAAGGTGTGTGGCTCTATGGCGGCTGGCACAACGTAATGAACGGTGTAGCCGGTATCCTCAATATCTTCTGTATGACGGCCTGGTGGTCGGTCTATTCTTCCAAGAACAAGCAGGATATGCTGTGGCCCGATATGACCTGGGTCTATATCGTCATCTACGATATCTGGAACTTCGCTTATACGTATAACTGCCTGCCTACGCACTCGTGGTACTGCGGTATCGCGCTGCTGCTGGCTCCGACCATCGCCGCACTGCTCTGGAACCGTGGCGGTTGGATCCAGAACCGCGCCAATACCCTGGCTATCTGGTGTATGTTCGCCCAGGTGCTCCCGCTCTTCCAGGAGACCTTCAAGAACGGCCAGCAGTGGTTCAGCTGGGCGGTACTGCCGATCCAGTATCCGCAGGGCGTGGAGACCATCAAGCAGATCTACGAGGTCGCCGGCGGTGAAGCGGCGGCTGTCGGCACGACGGTCGACTCGGTTGCGGCCAATCCCAATGCAATGCTCTTTATCAGCGCCCTGGCCCTGATCACGAACGTCATCGCACTGGTCTACATCATCTGCGTGTCGAAGAAGCGTCACATCAATCCGTACAAGCAGGACGTGTTCGTCAACCAGAGGTACTACAAGGATGCCATGGCCCGTGCCGACATCTGATCATTCTTCTCACGCGTGCCGACTATTCGGATCGGAGGAACCCCGTTGTATCCTCATTCAGCCGTCTGCACGCCATGAGAACGCTACGCTGGAATCGGAGGCGGCTGGAATCACAGCCCGCTCTCCGATTCCTTTCGTATTGGCCGCTTTCGAGCTGGAAGACTGGATTCTCGACCTGATGCCATGGCCGGACCGGAATATCTCCCGGGAGGAAGAAGCGGGAAAACGAGCGCAGGATACGCTCTCGTACGTCCTTCTTTCTTTGGTTCCCGCGTTGCAGGATCGTTATGGCAGACTTCCGATGATCCTGGGCGGGTACTCGCTGGGCGGTCTGTTTGCCCTGTGGGCATCGATGCAGACGGACTGCTTCCGCGCCATAGCGGCAGCTTCTCCTTCCGTCTGGATCAAGGACTGGATTCCGTATGCAGAAAAGCACGCCCCGATGGCCGACAGGATCTATTTGAGCCTGGGCGATCGGGAGGAGCATGTACGGAATCAGGCTATCGCACGGGTGGGGGACAATCTTCGCGCGCAGTATGGACTGTTGCAGCGACAGTTAGGCCCGGATTCCTGCACCCTGGTCTGGGAAGCGGGGAACCATTTTACCGACAACGAGGGACGGCTTGCCCGGGCATTCTCCTGGTGCATCCGGAGCCTGCGCTGAATCACTTTGAGAATACCAGGGATTCCAGCGCGCACAGGGATTTTCCCTTTTCTTCGGATGAGAAGGTAAGATAGAGGGCGTGTTTGCCCTGCATCCTGGCGATGGCGGGAACGTCGATACGGACTTCGGTTGATACCTGGGGCATGTCGGCGAACAGGTTGAAGGAGCACACGGGGATTCCGCCCTGGGAAGCCCAGGGACGGTCGGCCCATACGGTGACGATGCCGTCGATGCCTTCCGGGACGAGCTGCAGCCGGAGCTGCAGTTTTTTCATGCCGTGGGTTTTGCTGAAATTGAAGTACTTATAGCCGACGATGGAGCCGTCGGTATTGTTCACTACGCGGTTCATGTTGTTCCGCAGGTCCCAGGGCGCATCAAACCTGTCTTCCGTGCCGTAACCCGGTTCGATGTAGGAACCGGAGAACATGTCGTCGCCATGCTGGCGCCAGGGTTTCGGTCCCGTGTACCAGCAGGCGATGGCAGCAGGGTGCCGCTCCAGGGGATTCAGGCCTTCCGGCGCAAACCCTTCCGATGTGTATTCGCCCTCGCTGATGACTACTTTGCCTCCCGGGCCTTCCTCCACATCTACGGTGATAGGGGATACCATGGCCTGGCGGGCAAATTCATTGCGGCCTGTCTGACGGTGGTAGAACACATACCACTGTCCTCCGATCTGGCAGATGCTGCCGTGGGTGTTGCCCGTCGGGGTGGCACTGACGATGGTTTCTCCGTTTTCGCCGGTTTCACGGCCGCGCGCATCGATCAATGTGCCGCCAAAAGTCCAAGGCCCGAGCGGAT
>JAEEGJ010005261.1_pt1 | contig 41269 bp, 42 predicted proteins | sample 8958761 | NCBI WGS metagenome assembly JAEEGJ01 (sample SAMN16246546, study PRJNA631951) | gut metagenome | biome: gut microbiome; feature: rumen; material: RS-attached | host: Bos | place: Iran: Karaj | collected 2018-10 | reverse complement strand
AATTTATTTTATCTTTGTAAACCTCAAAACGTAATTCTGCCATGCGCAATCATATCAATCTGGTCATCTTCTCCTCTTCCCTGCACGACGGCGAAAGCGTCATCGGCTCCCGGAAGCTGCTTTTCGAGGGCATCCGCCGTTTCGCGGACCTGGATATCACCTATCCTTCCATGCTACACAGCGGCCCCCGGGATCTGGAAGGAATGTTCGACGGAAGCAGCCCCCAGACGGAGACCCTGCCTGGCGAGGACGGCGGCAAAACCCTCTGTTTCATTGCAACAGGCGGCACCGAAGAAATCTTCCGCGACTACATCGATGCGCTCCCCCGCCCGATCCTGCTGCTCAGCGACGGACTCCACAACTCCTTTGCCGCCGCGCTGGAAATCAAGTCGTTCCTCACGCAGCGCGGCATCGCCAGCACGCTTTTTAATGCCCCTTTGAACGACAATCCCGCCTTCTACGAGTCGCTGGAGCGGCGTCTTTTCGGCGAAGAGTCCGACTCCGGCCTCCTGACGCCGTCGGAAGCCCTTCCCAAGTTTCCCAAGGCGGTGCTCAAGGCTTTCGAGAAAACGAAGATCGGCCTGATCGGCGGCGCCAGCGGCTGGCTCATCTCCTCGGGCATCGACCGCGAGGCCGTGCAGCAGACCTACGGAGCCCGCTTCGAAGACATCGAACTCGCTGAACTGGAAAAGGCCTTCTCCGCCGTTCCGGCCGACGCTCCTGAGATAGGATCGATCTGCGCACGCATGGAACCCTACCTGACCGGCGGCCGCAGCACCGACGACCTTCGGGAGGCGGCCCGCATGTACGTCGCCTTGCGTTCCATCTGCACGCAACACAGTCTCAACGCCCTGACGCTGAAGTGTTTCGGAATTCTCGACTCTTGCCGGACCACGGCTTGCCTGGCGCTGGCCCTGCTCAACGACGAAGGCATTGTCGCCGGTTGCGAAGGCGACATCCCGGCTCTTTGGACCATGCTCTATGTCAATTACCTGTACGGAGAGCCGGCTTTCATGGCCAATCCCGCTTCCTCCGACAGGCGGGAATGCACCATCGACTTCGCCCACTGCACCATCCCTTTGAAGATGGTCCACGGCTACCGCCTCCCCACCCATTTCGAGTCCAACTCGGGCATCGGCATCGCCGGCAGCGTTCCGAGCGGCCGCTATCGCATCGTCAAGATTTCAGGCGAGAAACTCGACCGCTTCTACGAGACCGAAGGCGATCTGGCTATGAACACCTACATCCCGCAGCGCTGCCGTACGCAGATCCGGTTCCGTTTCTCCTCCGAAAAAGAATTCGACCGTTTCCTGAGCGTCAGCAAAGGAAACCACATAATTCTGTGTAAAGCCGTTGGACCGGCAGTCCCATCACGTTGAAATAGGATCCCCGGATCGCCGTGATCCCGATATAGCCGATCCACTCCTGGATCCCATACGCACCGGCCTTGTCGAAAGGCCGGTATTGTTTTATGTACCGTTGGATTTCGCTCTCCGTCAGCGGTTTGAAATCGACCTCAGTCGTATCGCTGAAGGTATGGACTTTCTCCCGCGTACGCAGGGCCATCCCGGTAATCACCACGTGGGTACGGCCCGACAGGGCACGGAGCATCGCCGCCGCCTCTTCTTCATCGTGCGGCTTGCCCAGGATCTTCTCGTCCAGGAACACGAGCGTGTCGGCCGTAATCAGGACTTCTTTCGACGCAAGTTCGCGGTGAAAGGTCTCCGACTTATGCCGGGCCAGAAACGCGGGGATTTCCGTATGGGGCAACTCGGGGCTGAAAGCCTCCCGCTCATCTTTCCCGGGTTCCACCGTAAAATCGATATCCAGGCCTTTCAGCAACTCTCGCCTCCGCGGACTCGCTGACGCCAAGGTAAAAGTATATTCTTCAAACATAATTCTTTCGTCATTCGCTCCCGCTGCGCTCGGGTCTCGGCTTGCCTCATCGTCATTCCCGGCTTGACCGGGAATCTCTCAGTCGGCATTTTTTCCCGTCAGACGGGCATATTTCGTAATCGCATCGGGGTGGTTGCCCTTCCAGGGATCCTTCGGGTCGAATTTCCAGCGGTCCTGACGCTTGAGGACATTTTCAATCAGATCGCGGATGCAGCCGCGGCCGCCGTTGAACTGGGACACGAGGTCCGCGGCGGAGCGGACCTCGGCAACGGCGTCGGCCGGGCAGACGCCCAGGCCGGCCAGTTCCATGGCCGGGATATCGGGAATGTCGTCGCCGACGAAGGCCACCTGCGAAGGGTCAAGTCCGGCCCGCTTGCAGAAATGCAGCAGGTCTTCTGCCTTGTCTTTCGACAGCATATACAGATATTCGTCAGGAATTCCCAGGGAGTGAGACCTGTGCAGCAGGCTCGGCGACACGCCGCCCGTGATGATCGCGCACGGAAAGCCGTTGTCGACGGCCGTGCGGACGGCAAAACAATCTTTCGAATTGAACTGGCGGAGCAGGTCGCCGTCCGGCATCGCCAGTACGAGCCCGTCGGTAAAGACCCCGTCCACATCGAACGCAAAGGCCCTGATATCTTCAAATCTTGTCATACGGGGCAAAGATAAGCATTTTGCCACATCAATGGGTCCAAGCCCTGCCGCCGCGGCGGTCAGCCTCCTCCAGAAAGGCCTTGAGTTCCTCGTTGGCCAGGATCGTCTTGGCATAGCGGGAGGCGAAGTGGCTGGCAAAACCTTCGATGGAACCGCCCTTGTAGAAGTTGTCCGGAAGGTCATGCCGCAGGGTCCCGCCGCCATTGTTGCCGGCGGAAATGCCCGGGCAGGTGATATCTTCCCAGATATACGGACACTCCCCTTTCTGGAAACTGAGCGTCAGAACCGTACTCTCATAGCGCGCTTCCTCGTAATGCCGTGCCACCAGGATATTCTTATGGATGAAGGTCAAACCCAAGGCATCCGCCAGCTTCTCAGCCGCCGAACGGAAAGTACCCCGCACGATCACCTGGTTGTCCTTCAAAAGCCTTTTCAATTCCGGCGTCTGCGGAATCCGCGGCAAGTCGGCCTCCACGATCAGGTCCTTGAGATGGGGAAACGACTCGACAAACCCTTTGTCAAGCTCGCATACGCTGCTTTCAATAACCAGCGTATGATAGTCCTTCGGCCGCAGGCTGCCGGCATCCAAATCGCCGGCGCAGACACTCACCTTCCGTTTCTGACCAACCGGAGCCCCCACCGTAAGGACACTCCCATAAAGCGTATAAGGCCCCGGATACCAGGTATCGAAAACGACATTCTTGTGAAGATTGGAAAAATACATGATACAGATCCTTTTCTCCTGCAAAAATAAGCTATTTTCACAAAAAAAGGGAAAAGATCCCGCCTCGAAACGCCCGATCAAGCCACACACGACAAAACCCGAATTCCGCAGAGCGCAAAGCGAATAACAGCATCGCTGTCAATCAACCAGTTGCACAAACCCAGCGCGCGCTGTACAGCCCTACAGGCCCCACAGCGCGATGCCCGAGATGTAACCATCTGACTTTCAGCACCCCTATTACGATACCCCCGCTCTGCGATTTTCGCCCAAAAGAATCATATCGCTCCTGCCAGCGCATGACAGTGTCTTCTCCTCATGCGCTCACGGCAGGGGCGGACTGCGCTCCAGTCCCTTGACGGCGAACTTCTCCCTTTTAGCCATGCCTGAAGGCATGTCTAACGGTCGAAGAACCTGCGCCGTCACGAGACGGGACCTCCGCTTGTCCGCCTGGATCCTGCCGCTTGCAAATCGTCGAATCCACTGTCATGCACCGGCTTCCGCTAGTGAGAATTAGTCGAAAACGAGTCCAAGAACAAATGCTCAAAGTCATCTGCGACTACGCCACAATTAAATCCAACAAAACAAATCTAGGACAATAAGACCGACAAAGACATTTTTTACTTTATCCAATTGTTGGAAAAAGCATATAAAAGTTGAATAACAATATTTCTTATAACCGAGTTTTTTCTTGAGCGTCTTTCATCATATCTTTGTCTGCATCTCAGTCTTCGAAGTCTCTCCGAGTTATTTGCGGAGCGATTAAATAGAACTATTCCTAGTATAAAAAATTATAGTATCTTTGTAACAGAAAACACGAATGACACAACTGACAGAGAAAGAACAGGAGTTGATTGATGCCATCAGGAATGTCCAAAAGAGTAAGCACAATCCTTCCAAGGAACTTAGACGCTACGCGAAAGAATTGTTTGATACGTTATTGAACGACTAAAGAAAAGCCATGAAAGATATCGCCAATCGTTACAAGAACTCATCTATCATCCCGCTTGTGGATGATATCTATGACATGATTACATGGGGTGATTTTGCCCGATGCTTTTTTCCGGACCGTTCCGTGTCCTGGTTCTACAACAAGATGAGAGGCGTCGACGGGAACGGCGGCGTCGGCTCGTTCACGGACGATGAAAAAAGACAACTCTACGAGGGTCTTATCCAACTATCCGAACGAATCCAGTCCGCCGCCGAACGAATCATTCAAAGCAAAACAGCCGAGCGGGCTTGACGCAAATCCCCCACTCTCCCATAGATTGCATCTGCTGTCATTTTGGTTCCTGTCGATTGGGGATGGACGCCGTCGTAGCAGTAGCGGGAGTCGGTGAAGAGATTGACTAAGTCTATGATTTCAAGGTTATTATCTTTTGCGATCTCGTAAATCGCCGGACGGATGCCCTCCTCCATGATCTCAGGAGAGAGGTCCATGAAGGTGGTACCCATCACACGAAACATCCGGATGGGTGCGATGAGAATGATGCGAGGTCGGGAGGGCAGGCCGCGGTAGGAAGCGATGAGACGTTCGTAGTCGCGGCGGAAAGTGTCGGGGTCCCAATCCCATGGCGAGGCATCATTGGAGCCCAACATGATCAGCACAACGTCAGGATTCCAAGTCAAGCTTTCGCGGCCTGCCATCGTTTGGGCGTACGGCATGCCTGTATCGAAACGGACGGAAGCACCATTGCAGCCGAAATTGCGCACAATATAGTCAGCACCGAGTTTTTCCTGCAATAGTGCAGGATAACTCTGCCTCCCGGGATCCGGAAGTGTGAAGCCCCAAGTGAGGCTGTCGCCTATGCAAGCAACGCGTATTGACATCTTATCTGCAAAGATAAGAAACGATTCGCTACAAAACGCACTGGCGACACAGCGCCAGCGGCCGATGACGATTGTTCGCCAATCAGCCGCAAGCGCACCTGCGAAATGGATGCTAGAGAGGCGGTTTGTTTTGCGCCAGGGGCCGAAATCGGGCCATCGCGCAGAATGTTGAGAAAAACGTTACTGGTTTTCAGTCGATTACGAAAAGATCGTTGCGCCTGTTTGGCGAAAAGTCGGTTCAGTCCCGACTATCGGCTGGACTCGGTTCATGTCCGGCGGGTCCTCTCTAGACTCTCCGCATCGTCGCTCAATATCCAGGGCAACGACGTTACCCCAGTCGGACCGCCGTTCCAGAAGCGGTGACCATCAGCATTCCATTGTTGCTTCCGAGCACTTCATAGTCGATGTCGATGCCGACCACGGCATCCGCTCCCATGGACTGCGCCCGCTGACGCATCTCGTCCATCGCCTGTTCCCTGGCATTTATGAGTTCTTCTTCATACGACCCGCTGCGACCACCTACGATGTTGCGGATGCTCGCCGCGATATCGCGAAGAAAATCAACACCGGCGATAACCTCGCCGAACACGACGCCCTTGTATTCGACAATAGTGCGTCCTTCAATTGTAGGAGTAGTTGTAAGAATCATCCGGATACGATTAGATTGATTAAAAAAACTGCCAAACCCATCTGCCTGGGCAAGCCGGAACTTTATCGTTTGCGGGAAGAGAGAAGGCTGGTTGCGTTGTCGTGATAGAGCTTGCGAAGAATCGTGTCGGAGAGGCCGATGCCCTGCATGGGCCAGTGGTAGGACTGTTCCTTGAGATAGAAGTGTTCGTCTTCCGTCTCCAGGATCCGCCACTGGGCATGGTACATGTCGGGATCCGGGTCGTTGTCCGTTCCGAACAGGATACGGTCCTGATACTTCTCGTAGAAGCGCGCTGTCGCCCGGGGCGTCACGCAGGTTTCCTGATGACGTGCAGAGATGTCGATCCAGAGATTGGGATGGCTGTCGAGGATCTTTCCCAGCCGCGCATAATCGTGGTTGAGATTGAGCAGATGGCAGGCGATGAATTTCGTATTCGGATGACGCTCGACACATTCCACGAAAGCATCCACCACGCCGTCCAAATCCAGGGTGCCGGGTACGGAAAGGTCGATCCACCAATGCTTTGCATTCATATAGCCGTCGTTGTGGGAATCCAGCGGTTCGTACATCCAGATCGGATCGCCGCTATGGATCGACACGGGCATGCCGAGCTCCGCACATTTCTCGAACAATGCGTCGAACTTCGGATCGTTAAAGTGCAAGCCGACTTCGCGTCCCGCGCTGGAGATACGCTCACCCAAGCCCTTGTCGATCAGCTCGCCCACACCGCCAGCACCCTTGGCGAAGCAGCGCTCAAGTTCCTTCACGGCACATGCAGGGAATTCCGGCTGATCCCATTTCGTCATATCGAACCCGCACCACACTTCGAATTTGTCCGAAATGCCTGTAAACAGGTCATACAGACGGTCGAACTCCTCCCCGAAGGCCTTGGTATGGACGATAACCTTTTCGATGTTGTTCTCTTCCAGGGTCTTCACCCACTGACGGATGCCTGCCTCGTCGTTACGGTAGGCATGCGAGTGCATGTCGATGGTGGAGAACCGGGCGGCCGAAGGATGGTGCTCTTCCATCACGAAGACCGAGACCGGATCATAGTCTTTCAGTTTCAGCACATCCACCGGGTCATCAGGCGACACGGTTTTCGGACCGGCGCAACCTGCGACCAGCAGCAGGCAGAGCACCCAAATGCATTTGCGGGACTTTTTCATCTTGATAGGATTGCTTGTGTTTCCTACAAAGATAAACAACAATAATCAGACTTACTAGCGTTTGCAAAGAATATATCAGCTTGTGGCCAGCGAATGGAGCCGGAAGGAGAAATACCCTTTCCCATCCAGATAGACAAGGGCATCTTTGAGCAGAGCCTCCTTCCGGGCTTCCTCCAAATCCGAATGGAAGAGGATGTCGATGAAGGACTCCAGCCCTTGATCGGAGAGTCTCACGGTTTCCATCAGATACAGTACAGGATTCTCCTGCTGCAGGACGATGTCCAGGTCAAACGGCAGGTTGGCGTTTTCAAACGCATCTTTCACATCGGTCAGGGAATAATCCGGCGTGACATCCCCCAGCAATCCCAGTTTCCGGGCGATTCCCAATAACAGCTGACCGATCCTGTCGATCTCTTTCAAGATAAAGTCTTCCATGCTATTCGTCTTTCATTTTAAGGCGGTCAATGATGTCGTCGCAGGCATTTAACAAACGCTTGGCGGAGGAATACTCCAGGGCCAACGTCCCCACACACAGAAGGGCGATGAGGATACCCCTCCTCCACATCAGTTCGGCACTGATATTCATCGAGGTCATGTAGAAGGTCGCTAGAATCACGAAAACAAAGAAAAGAACACAGATTCCCGTCACCAGGATGACGTACCTTTTCTTGAATTTCCGCAGAGATTCTGTCGTTGACAGGATGTCGCCATTGTAAATAGCTTCTTCCCGGATTCCCTTATAGACCCAGAATACGCCCGGGATGGTCAGTAAACCATAAATGATCAGGGAAAACGGAACCCACCAGTCAAATCCCTGGACATAACAAAGGATGACCGCGATAATGATCAATGCGATTGTTACCGGAATCGATTTCTTTGAGAGGAACAGCCTGCGGACATCCTTTTTCATCGCGTTCTGCATCAGCTGTTCATTGATAATCTGCTGCTTGTCGAACCGTTCCTTCAGCGCAGCATAATCCTGCCGCATCTGCTCCAGTTCCTGATTGATATCGAATTCTTCCTTGTTCATGGCACGAGTGGGTTAAAGATTGGACTTCTTGAGTTCTTCTTTGATCCGATGCAGCTGGAAGGAAACATTCTTCACCGTGATGCCCATGATGGAGCCGATCTCCTCGTAGCTCAGGCCTTCGAGCCACAGGAGGATAATGGCACGGTCCACCAGGCCCAGTTGATTGATACGGGCATACAGGCGCTTGGTCTGCAGCGCCCTGTCGTCCGTATCCTCAAACGGGTCGATGTCCACGCTCAGCGGCACGCGGGTTCCCGTCAACCGCCTCTTCTTCTTGTCGGCATTGAGGCAGCAGTTGAGCGACACACGGTAAATCCAGGTCCGGACATCGGATTCCGCGCGGAATGAATCGAAGCCCTTCCAGAGCCTGATCAGAATCTCCTGGAAGAGGTCGTCAATCTCATCCGTGTCCTTCGAAAACATATAGCACACCGAGTAGATGGTGCTCTTGTGTTTCCGGACCAATTGGGTGAATGCTTGTTCCTTGTTATCCATTTTCCATCGAATCTACACCCGTTAGACAACAAAGTTCGCGAAAAACTATAAAAAAACCGCATTTGTTTTTGCCTTCAGTCTCGCATGACTCGCCTTCCAGCAAAAACAGCAACGGACATGTATTATCTCCGCGAAAACAACGTGAGTCGTTCCAGGTTGTCGTCGTGGATCAAAAACAGCCAAAACCGGCCCAAAACGCTCCGCGACGACAATGTAGGGTCACCCAGAATGTCGTCGCGGCAAATCTACCATCGCCTGACAGGGTCATTCAGGCAGGGTTACCCAGGTTTCGTTGGCCCAGCCGACGGTGCGGCCGATGCCGCGGATTTCGCCGCGGACGCCCCGCTCCTGCAAGTCGCGGAAGCCGGGATCGGATGGCTTTACATCGAGGAACGGGAGCAGGTAGCAGCCGTGGTCGAGGAGGACTGACTGCACTTCCCGGGCGGGAATGGCGGAGGGGTGCCGGGCGGTGCGGACGGCAATGGCGGCCAGGGCGCCGGCGGCCTGGCCAAGGCCGAGGAGCACGGGTTGGAGCCGTACGGCACCGTTCATTTCCCAGTCGACGGATACGGCCTTGTCGGCTACCAGCAAATCTTCCACGGATACCGGAATCACGACGCCCAACGGAACGCTGAAGGACGGGATGGGCCCGAGGCCCAGATGCGAGAGTCCCCGCCAGGCAGGATTCGCATAATGATGATGGTCAACGGGATAGTCACCCACTGCCACGGCGCGGGTATAGCGGTCGGAGTCGTAGGGATTGCGCGCAGCGGCGACGGTCATCGTGTCGCGGCCGGCGATGCGACGGGCTTCCCGGAAATACGGGAAGAAGGGCAAGCCGTCCGCTGTGGGGAATACATCGTCGGCGATGCCGATCCGCGTAAACCCCAGTTCCTGCTGCAGGAAATAGACAAAACCCAGCGTTTGCAGCTTTGCCTTGTCAAAAGCCGCCCGCCGTCCCTCCTCCGGGAGATCCAAGTAATCTGCGTAGAAGTCGTTGCCGTAGATAGGCCAGTTGAGCATGATATGTCCGTCCGGCAAGCGACCGTACGAGAGCATCTGGACAGCACTCCACAGTTTCTGTCCTTTCGGGTTGTTGCCTTCGCGGTTTTCGGCCAGCGGATTAAGGCAGCAGCTGCGATACTTGTCGATGTCATAACCCGCCGGCCTGTCCATCGGCACGTCATGGTCATACTCCTTGAGAATCGCCACATAGGTCAGGTCCTGGACGGCACGGCTGTCATCCAGCGAGGCGGCACCCACGGAGCAGGCCACGTCGCCCAGTTCAGTACCGTCAATCAGGATACGGGTGCGGATGCGGGTGCCGTCGGAGAGCCGTATCTGCCAGGGAATGCGGCTGTCCCTGTGTTCAATCGCTGTCGCTGTGGTTCCGAAACGGATCTCCGCACCGGCTTCCGTGGCGATGTTCTCCAGGATTTCCGCCCCGACGCGGGGGTTGAACAGGATGTTGGAGACCCAACCGGAACGAAGCGCTTCGTAGCCGCCATAGCGGAGGGCCAGCGAGTCGGCGAACTCACCGAAGATGCCGCCACGCAGCCTGTAGTTACCGTCGACCGCGCTGACACCGGCTGCGGTCAGCACACCACCCAGCCACACTGTTTCTTCCACGACAAGTGTGCGGACGCCGCCGCGTGCCGCCTCCACGGCGGCAGCGGTCCCTCCTGCCCCGCCTCCTATCACCACGACATCATAGGTCTGCGTACAGGCTCCCAGGACCATTGTCACCAAGGCCAGTGCGCATATCTTCCTGTAGCCTTTTCGGTTTGTCATGATGGAAAGAGGGTCAGAAAGCCTTGATCAGATTGTCTTCCACGGTGAAATGGATATCGCGACCGGCGTAGGTGAAGCCGTAGGTGCGGCTGGGGACGGAGGCAGAAGCGGCGTGATAGGCCGGGCGGGGGTCCTGGGCGAGGATCTCGCGCAGGGCGGCGAGCTGGCCGGCCGACAGGGCGGCGGCGAGTTCGGGGGCGATTTCCACTTCGAGGAGGGTTTGGGGATGGGCGCCGACGAAGCCGTCGCTTGCGTCGGGGTGGGCGTCCACGCCGGGGAGATAGGGTTTGATATCGTAGATCGGGGTACCGTCCATCAGGTCGGCGCCGGAGACGATGAGTACCCGGCCGTTTTCGCCGTCGTCTTCGATGGATTCAAGTCGCACGGACGACAGGCCGATCGGATTCGGCCGGAAGGGTGAACGCGTAGCGAAAACGCCCATCCGCACATTCCCGCCCAAGCGCGGTGGTCTCACTGTTGGCGACCAATTGGACTCCGAAAACCCCCAGATAAGCCAGATGTAGGAGAAGCCTTCGAGGCCGCGGAGCGCTTCGGGGACGCGGTAGGCGGGCTCGAAGACGATCTTCGCACGGAGCGAAGGAGCCAGACCGCTCTGCCGCGGCAGGCCGAACTTGGTCGGAAAATCGTTGTGGATGCGGGCGATCACTTCCATCCTTTACCAGATCTTGGCCCTGCGCTCCGGCGGCAGGTAGAGGTTTTTGTTACGGTCTACACCGTAGAGCCAATACCATGCATCCGTGTTCATCACGACGCCGTTTACGCGCTCCCTTGGCAGCGCGTGGACATCGGGATTCTTGCCCCCCGTCCTTTCTTTGATGAACTCAGTGCCGTACTTCTCACACCAGATATAAGCGTAGGATTCGAAGTATTTCCTCAGTTGGACCCGCATCTGCTCTCCGTAGAACCCCTGGCTTTTCAGTTTTTCCATATAGGCATCCAGCGCCAGCGAGAAACCGCCCAGGTCGGCTGTGTTCTCGGAAAGTGTCTGTTTTCCGTCGCAATATTGACCGGGCAGTTCTTCCGGGGAGACTTCCAGATGGCTGTAGCATTCTGCCAGCTTCTGGAGACGTTCCTCGAAGTTCATCCTGTCCGCCACGGTCATCCAGTTGCCCGGATTGCCGTCTTTGTCATATTGGGAGCCGTTCTGGTCGAAACCGTGTGTCATCTCATGCCCGATGACGATGAATACCGCATATGTCCTGGCCTCCGTCTCCCCACTCGGGATCATCGGCGGCATGAAAATGCCGGGCAGGATGAAAATGCTGTTGAACATAGGCGCGTATAAGGCGTTGACAGTGTAAAGGGTGGTGCCCATACGCAGCGCATAATTGAAGCTATATTCCTTCTTGTCCTTTCCGGCCATGGAAATCGTATTTATCATCAATTTACTGTACAGAAGGTTCACTTCTTCGACAAAACAGGTACATTTTTCCAATTCTTCCAGTGTCGTGATGCTTTCCATGATCCAGTTGTCAGGTTCTCCTACATTGATTCTCATGGCATCCAGCTTTTCGAGGGCTTTTGCCTTGGACGTCGAACTCAACCAGTCCAGTCTGTTTATATGCTGACGGAACTGCGCGCGGATCTCCTCGCAATAAGCCGTGAAGCCAGCTTTCATTTCGGATGACACATACGTCTTGGAAAACCGGTAATTGACGAGATAGTCGACATAGGACGATACCGTTATATCCAATGCTTTCATCGAAGTTCCTGCTGCCTCCATCGACGCTTCATCCACATATGGGAGGAGATCCTTTTTGATGGCAGCGACAATGGCATCATACAATCGCTGCGGGGTCGCATGAAGATAGTCTTGGGCGTAATTGTCCAGTTGTTCTTCATTCGCTTCAGACAAGGCCATATAAGACGGGTCCAGGCCCAGACCTTCTGCCAGCAGGAGCAGCACCTTCTCTCCTTCTCTGGCAGGGGCTTTCGTGAGCGGGGCAAGTTTGCGGACCGGTTTCTCCGCACTGAGGTCCTTCATGCGGTCGATCTCAGCCGCCAATTCCTCCTGGTCTTCTTTGGAATGAAATATCAGCCATGGCACGACGTCTACGAAGTATTGGTTGCCAGTGGGGATCAGCATCAAGGTTACAAAACCCTTGATCCCCCGTCTCTGAAGCTTTCCCATCAGTCTTATATACTCTTCCTGGCTGGTATTCTCCGGAGCGGGAACCTCATCGATGATACGCTGTACATACGCCAGGGATACTTCGGGTTTGCTGTGCATAGAAGCAATGTCCTTATCAATGCGCATCAGCACAGGGTCCGTATCATAGAGCTCGTTTACGATTTCCTTCATGGCAGCGGAAGCTTCCACAATACCGAGTCCGGTGATTTTCTTGCCCTCCGGTATCGTGGCGCTGTTCAGCCAGGAGCCGAGACAATATCTGTAAAAGTCATCTCCCGGGTGGACACTGAGGTCTTTATGCTCTTCGATGGAAAAAGGCAGCTCATCTACTGCTGAACTGGGGAAGGGTTCCGGTTCTGTCCTGATACAGGAAATCAAAAGCAGTGCAGTCAGAAAGGAAAAAAAACGAGGTGACTTCATAAATGAATGACTGGATTGTATTTACAGAATACGAAGATAGTATTTTTTGCGAAACGGGGCTCTTTTCTTTTGCTATTGAAGCGCAAATCATCCGTACGGGGACGCAATGTTTTGCGATTTCCTGCATCTATTATACGACACATCACAAAAACACCATGAAACGGATCCTTGTCCTCCTCTCCGTCGTCCTCTTCTCGGCCGGCAACCTGTATGCCCAGAAAGACAAACAAGTGGAAAGCAACCTGATGTTCAACAGCGGTACCTTCTTCGAAACCGGGAGTTACTATGGGAACATCAACTGGAGCGAACTGTTCTCGTCTCAACGCACTTTCCGTCCAACTTATCTGCTTCTTCCCGGCCATGTCTTCCGCATCTCCTACGGACTGGACGTGAAAATGAACGAGCACTGGTCGCTGATGCCCGGCGTCGGGGCGCGCGTACAGACAGCCAGCCTTCTCGGAATGTTCGCCATCGGCGGCGACGTCGACGTGATGGCCGCTGCCGACGCTTTCTGTACCCTTCGCTACCACCTGCAGGCCGGGACCTGCCGGATTATCTTCGGCCTGGGTCCGGATGTTTCCTACCTGACAACGAGCACCTACTACATCGACGCCGACCCGATGGATCCGCGCAACAGCGTTCCAAAATTCTATCGCTTCGACTACGGCATCCAGCCCAGCGTAACCTTCCGGATGGGCAAGCACTGGCAGTGGGGTCTGGAGGCCAATTTCGGCCTGCGCAACATGCGGATTCCCTATGAACTGGAATATCAGCACCACGTACCGGGCTCCTGCCTCGTCGATGTGCATACCGCCAAAGTAAGCGGAACCACCCACCTCCATACCGTCGCCCTCACCTGCGGCTTCCACTTTTAGCAGAGAGACAAAGAACCGACAAAATGACTATCTTTGCTTCCGAATGCCAAGATAGTCATGCAACCTCATCCGATCACTGATTCCGACTCGTTCGAAAGCATCCTGGTTGGTGCCATCAAGGCCGGTTTCCCTTCGCCGGCGGAGAATGTGCGCGAAAAACTCGACCTGGTGAAACTGCTGGTGCGGCACACTGCTTCCACGTTCTTCTTCCAGGTCGACGGCGTGTCGATGGTCGACGCCGACATGGACGAAGGCGACATCCTCATCGTGGACAAGTCGGTAGAGCCCTACAACGATTGCAAGGCGGTCTGCTTCATCGACGGGGAGTACACCGTCAAACGGGTCTCCATCGGTGAGAAGGGCGCCCTGCTCCTCCCCTGCAATGAGCACAATACGAAATTCAAACCCATCCCCGTCGGGCCCGACAACGATTTCCTGGTGTGGGGCGTGGTGACCTACATTATCAAGAAAGCCTAGCCGCTGCGATGTTCGCCCTCGCCGACTGCAACAATTTCTTCGCCTCGTGCGAACGGGTTTTCCGTCCCGACCTGGAAGGCAAGCCCGTGATCGTGCTGAGCAACAACGACGGTTGCGCCGTGGCGCGCAGCAACGAAGCCAAGGCGCTGGGTATCAAGATGGGCGATCCCCTCTTCAAGATCCGCGACATCGTCGAGAAGCACCACGTCGCGGTCTTCTCGTCGAATTATCCGCTCTACGGCGACATGTCGCGCAGGGTACAGGAAGTCCTGCGGACCTTCGCCCCGTCGGTCGAGCAATACTCGATCGACGAGTCGTTCCTCGACCTGCGCGGCGTCGAAAAAGCGGATATGGCGGCTTATGCGAGGGAAATCTCGCGCAGCTGCCGCCGGATGACGGGGATTCCGGTCTCCGTGGGCATCGCCCCTACGAAAACGCTGGCCAAGATCGCTTCGAAGCTCTGCAAGCAATATCCCAAACTGCAGGGCGGCTGTTATATGCACAGGCCGCAGGATATCGAGAAGGTGCTCCGCAAGTTCCCGGTCGGGGACGTATGGGGCATCGGGCGCCGCTCCGTCAAGAGACTCAACGCAATGGGGATCGGCACGGCTTGGGATTTCGTGCAGATGAAAGAATACGACGTGCGCAAGCTTTTCGCGCTGCCGGGTTGGCGCACGTGGAAGGAGTTGCAGGGAGTGCCGAGCGTGGAATTCGAGGATTATCTCGAGCCGAAGCAGAGCATCTGTGTCTCGCGCAGCTTCGCCAAGGAAATCCGCGACGTGGGGGATCTTTGCGGGCAGGTGGCCACTTTCGCAGAGACGGCCGTCACCAAGCTCCGGAAGCAGGGTTCGCTGGCACTCGAAATGGCGGTATTCGCCATGACCAACCGCTTCCACGAAGACGATCTGCAGACTTTCGCCAGCCAGCTGGTGGTCTTCCCCGACGGCACCGACGACCACACCGCCGTCATCGTGGCGGCGGCCGATGCCGTCCGCACCTTCTTCAGCCATCGCTACGGCTACAAGAAGGCCGGCGTGGTCTTCACCCGAGTCGTCCAGAAAGAAGGCTTCACCCGTTCGCTGTTCCGCGACACCGATGCGGACGAGCGCGATGAACGCCTCTCGCAGGCCATCGATGCCGTCACCGCGACCTTCGGCCCCGGCGCCGTCCTTTTCGGTATCCAGGGTGACGGCCAGATCCGCAGCTCCCACGAGCAGCAGTCGCCGCACTACACGACGCGCTGGAGCGAAATTCCGAAGGTCTCGGTCAAATGACCCAATCGTAGTTTTTCCTATCTTTGTCGCGTCATGGCTTCCTACCTGCAAATCGAGAACATCTCCAAGTCCTACGGGCCGAAAGTGCTGTTCGACCATATCGGCTTCAATGTGAACGAAGGCGACAAGATTGCCCTGATCGCCCCCAACGGCACCGGCAAGACCTCGCTCATGCGCATCCTGGCCGGCAAGGACAAATCCGATTCCGGCGGGCAGATCAAGTTCCTCAAGGAAATCCGGATCGCTTTCCTCGAGCAGGACTATGACTTCGACCCGGAAGCCACGCTGCTCGAACAGGTACTTTCCGGCAGCACGGCGTTCCTCGCGCCGCTCGACACGGAAGGCCGCTTCGAATACGAGCACCGCATCGTCCGCATCCTCACCGAATTCGGACTGCGTCCCGGGCAGCAGATGAAAGAACTCTCCGGCGGAGAGGTCAAACGCGTGGCCATCACGCAAGTACTGGCCACGGAAGCCGATTTCCTGATCCTCGACGAGCCCACCAACCACCTCGACGTCGACGCCATCGAATACCTCGAGAATTATCTCAGCCGCTCCCGCTGCACCCTCTTCATGGTAACCCACGACCGTTACTTCCTCGACCGCGTGTGCAACATCGTCATGGAACTCGACCACGGCCAGATCTATATCTACAAGGGCGACTACGAGAACTATCTGGAGAAACGCGCGGAGCGCATCGCCAACTACAACGCCGAGACCGACAAGGTACGCAACCTCCTGCGCCGCGAACTCGAATGGATGCACGCCACGCCCTGTGCCCGAACCGGCAAGGCGAAATACCGCAAGCAGGCCTTCTGGGAGCTCAAAGGCCGCGCCGAAGAAGCTTACACCGTCCGCCAGGTCTCGATGGAAGCCCTCGAAGGCTCCACCCGCCTGGGCACCAAGATCATCGATTGTTACGATGTGTCTTTCCGCTATGACGCACCGCCGCGGGTAGATTCTCCCAGCGCGCGTCCAGAACCTTTTCGGGCCGTCGAGGGCGCCTGGCCCGAAAGAACCGTGGCCGCTCCACCAGGCCAACCCTCATCTACCCGCGGCGGTGCGTTGGTCAAGGATTTCAGCTATAAGTTCCAGCGGTACGACCGCATCGGGATCGTGGGGCGCAACGGGATCGGAAAGAGTACGTTCATCGACCTGCTCATCGGCGGGCTCGAGCCGACAGCCGGCCGCATCGAGCGCGGCGAATCGCTCAAGATCGGCTATTATCGGCAGGACGGCATGCAGTTCGACGAAGGCCAGACGGTGCTGGAAACCGTCAGCAACCTCGGCCTGCTCAACCAGTTCCTCTTCCCCCACGACATGCTGGGCAACCCTGTTTCGAAACTCTCCGGCGGCGAACGGCGGCGGCTCTATCTGCTCACTATCCTGATGCAGCAGCCCAACTTCCTGATCCTCGACGAACCCACCAACGACCTGGACATCGTGACCCTCAACATCCTCGAGGAATACCTGCTCGACTTCAAGGGCTCCCTGATCGTGGTCTCCCACGACCGCCACTTCCTCGACCGTGTGGTCGATCATCTTCTCGTCTTCTGCGGTGACGGTCTGATCAAGGACTTTGTCGGCGGCTATACCGAATACCGTACCTTCATCAAGGATTACGAGGCCGAGCTGCGCCGCCAGGCCCGGGCCGGGGGCGGCAAGATTCCCGTTCAAGCCGGAACCCGGAGCGGCGGAGCGCCTGCGGGCAAGAAACGGCTCTCGTATAAGGAGCAGCGCGAGTTTGATGCGCTGGAAGCGGAACTCGAACAGCTCAACGCCGAAAAAGAAACGATCGAGGCGCTCCTCTCCCGCCCCGACGCCCCTTACGACCAGATCCGCACCGCTTCGGAGCGCTACGAAGCCCTCAAAGCCGAAATTGACACAAAAGAAACCCGCTGGCTCGAATTGAGCCTCTAAGCTATGGCAGAGATCAACGTTTACCAACAGTATTTTTCCGCGCAGGGCACGTTCAACGGCGTGCCGCGCCATGCCGCATCCGTGCTGCTGATTTCCAACTCGGAAGCCGGAAACATCCAATACTCTGTGGCGGTGAGTTTCTTCCCGCACAACGATCCCGAAGACTTCGCCGTTTCCTACGACGCCTACTTCAGCAAAGTGTTGTACGACGCCCCCGGCCGCCGCTCGAAAAAACGGGAAGCGCAACTGCTCGAATCCCTGCAAAGCGAAGCCAATGCCATCGGCGCGGAAGCCGGCGGCATCATCTTCTGGGACAAGCCCCTCCTCGAAGCCCGAAGAGGTTAGGACGGACGATTTCCGGGGTTACTCTGTGAATACCTTGCCGGCACCCCAGGCCTTCCCCACGATCTCGCCGATGGCGCGGTAGGACATCGAGGCGGCGTCGAAGACGATGGGCTGGAGCTTGGCCAGATCCACCTTACCCTCCGTCAGAATGCGTTCGGCGGCGCTCATATTCACCACTTTACCGACCAGGATACCATCTTCCCAACTGACGACCTTGCATTCCAGCGTAAGCGGGTATTCGTTGATGATGGGCGCATCGACGTTCGGACTGGGCGTAACCGTAAAACCTACTTTCGCCACCTTGTCGGGAACATCGTTGCCGCTCACAAGGCCGAAGTAATCCGACTCGGCCACCGTGTGGATGTCGGCGAAACTGACCGTAAAGGCACCCGTCTGTTCCAGGTTGGCCGTCGTCTTGTGTTTCGACAGGCTGATGACAATCTCATTGCTGTCATACTGGCCGGCCCACGCCGCCATCATCACGTCGGGCGTGTGGTCCTTGTCCCAGGTTGCGATCATGACGCAAGGTTGCGGCGTCGTGACCAAGGCGTGGTTGGGACCGAAATTCGTGCGGCCCACCACTTCTTTCAACGATTCGTTGGTATTCATTTCCTGCGTGTTTTGAGATTTCGTGTCTTGGCTGCCGGCCAGCATCTTGTCGGTGTAAAGGATCCCTTTCAGGTGATCGGTTTCGTGCTGGAAGATGACGGCGGTGAAGCCTTCCACCCGCTCGGTTACTTCCTGTCCTGTCTCTGTCGAAGTATAGCAGATGTCGATGTCGTGCCAGCGAAGCACTTCGCCGCGCCGGCCGGGAACCGACAGACATCCTTCCTGTCCGGGCTCGGGCTCGCCACGCGTGGCAACGATGCGGATATTGGGATAAACCTCGAACGGTTCTCCTTCTTTATCAAAGCGTTGCACCGCGATAACATTGCGCGATAACCCGACCTGTGGCCCGGCGATGCCCACGCCGTCCTGTTCAGGGGATGTTACCGTGGCTACCAGTTTGGCGGCAAGACTGGCGTAAAGCGGATCGGCCAGTTCACGCATCGAAAGGTCACGGCAAGGGGTTCGCAGGACCTTCAGGTCCGCATCGTCTTCGACCGTCAGCACCCGCATCACGGCGGGTTGATTTTCGATAAGCGCACGTTCTTCGGAGGTCCATCCTTCTGCGCATCCTCCCGCCAGCATCAAAGACAAAAGCATAATGGGTAGCAATCGGGTTTTCATACGTATCCTTTCTTTCAGCAAAGATAATATATTTGTCTCCATCCGCAATCCCGCGTGAAAGATACCGACAATTTGTCTATCTTTGCGCGGTATGAAGAAAAGACCTACAGTAGCGCTGATCTACGACTTTGACGGGACCCTTTCCCCGGGCAACATGCAGGAGTTCGGCTTCATCCAGGCCATCGGCAAGACCCCGGACGAATTCTGGCGCCAGAGCAACCAGGTGCCGGAAGGACAGGAAGTCAGCAGCATCCTCTCCTATATGAAACTGATGATCGACGAGGCCCGCGAGAAAGGCATCTCCCTGACCCGCGACTCCTTCGTCTCGTTCGGCAAAGACATCGAACTCTACGACGGCGTCAAGGAGTGGTTCTCCCTGATCAACGATTACGGCCGCCGCCACGGCGTGGTCGTGGAGCATTATATCAATTCCTCCGGCCAGACCGAACTGATCGAAGGAACCTCCATCGCAAAGGAATTCAAGAAGATCTTCGCCTGCTCGTTCTGGTACGACGAGAGCGGCGTGGCCGTCTGGCCCGCCGTCGCCGTGGACTATACCGGCAAGACCCAGTTCCTCTTCAAGATCGCCAAGGGCATCATGGACATCAGCGACAACACGAAGGTCAACGAAAGCCAGAAAGAGGACGACAAGCCCATCCCCTTCAGCCACATGATCTATCTCGGCGACGGGACCACCGACATCCCCTGCATGAAGATCGTCAAGATGTTCGGCGGCAATTCCATCGCCGTCTATTCGCCCGAAAACCAACGGCAGCACGATACGGCCCGTAAATTGCTCAAGCAAGACCGCGTGAACTTCATCTGCCAGGCCGACTACCGCGTCGGCGGACAAATCTACGAGGTGGTGACCACCATCATCGACAAGATCAAGGCAGAGAACGATTTCCACGCCCTGCAACGCAAGAACAAGAGAAGAACCCCATGAGCACCTTCGCCCGCATCGCCAAGATCCTGCTGTTCCTGGCCTACGTAGCCGGCATCGCCTGGCTCTGCTTCGGCACATTCACACCCGACCCTGACATCCCCCGCACCATCTTCGGCATCCCTACCGACAAGTGCGTCCATTTTGCGATGTTCCTTCCCTTCCCGATCCTGGGAACCCTGGCTTTCGACTTCCGCTCCTGGTGGCGTCCCTTATGCATCATGACGCTCCTGGCCAATCTCTCGGCTTTTACTTTGGAGCACCTTCAGAGCCGCATCACCACCACCCGCATCACCGACCCCACCGACCTGAACGCCAACATCCTCGGCATTACCCTCGGCCTGCTGGTCTGCGTCCTGATCGGCCTGTTCCGCAAGAAATAATCCCGGGCGGACCCGCTTTACACCGGGAAGGTACGGGAGATCGGGAAGAGGCCGTAGAGACCGCCTGTGTGGATGAAGAGAATGTTCTCCGAGCTGCGGAGGCGTCCGCCTTCGCGGAGCTCGTTCACCATACCGTAGGTGGCTTTGCCTGTGTAGACCGGATCGAAGACGGTGGCTTCGAGACGGGCCATCCGTTTGATGTGTTCCAGCTCTTCCGGACGGCTCAGGGCGTAGCCGATGCCCACGTATTCTTCGAAGAATTCAAAGTCTGACGGTTTCAGCGATGCAGCCCAGGTGTCGGCCTGTGCCTGTGACAACTCGCCCTCCGCCACCAGATATGGAAGCGCATCGCGCGAGATATTCGCAGCGATGTCCTGAAAGTAAGCTGCGTCGTCGCAGACGCAGACGCCGATGACGCGCTTGCCATAGCCCTGGACCAGATTGGCCAGCTGGAGGCCCGCCAGCGTGCCGCCGGAGCCCGTCGCCACCAGGATCGTGTCGAAGGAAATGCCCATTTCCTTCTCCTGCTCCACGATCTCTTTCATGGCGAAATAGTAGCCCAGCACGCCGATGCCGAAGGAAGCGCCTTCAGGGATGATATAGGGTTTGTAGCCCTGGGCAGCGTATGCGTCGGCCATCTCCTGCATGATCTCGCCGCGATGGTCGCGATACTCGTCGCGCGTGCAGAAACGTACGTCCGCACCCAGGAGTTTGTCCAGGAAATAGTTGCCTTCCAACGGGGGCTGCTCGCTGATGCGGAGCAGGACGGCCGATTTGAGGCCCAGATAGGTGGCCACGGACACCGTGGCCCGGCAGTGGTTCGACTGGATTCCGCCGCAGGTGATCAGCAGGTCGCAGCCCTGGGAGAGGGCTTCCCGGGCGGCGAATTCGAGTTTGCGGATCTTGTTGCCCGACCATTCGCTGCCGGTCTGGTCGTCGCGTTTGATATAGATGTTTTTGCCACACTCCGCCGACCAGCGGTTCAGCCGCAGGATGCGGGTAGGAAGATTTGCAAGAGGTAATTTGTTCATAATTTGTCCGTAATTAAACAAAAGCATTTCCAACAAATATAAGTAAATTTGTCGTATGAAACAATCCCTCCTCCCCTTCTTCCTCGCACTTTTCTTCCTGCTGCCCCAGCAGACCCTGGGCGCAACCCGTGACAAGGATCTCGTGCCGATGGCCGATTCCATCAGCCACTATCTCCACGAAAAGACCACCGTCCGCAGCTATGTCTCGGTCGAGAGAGCCAACGTCCTCAACGACGGCACCCTCCGTCTGACGCTGAGCCGCAGCCTGGTGGACCACCCGCTCCGCGACCAGGAGATCGCTGACCTGTATTCCATCGCCAACGAAACCCTGCCCAAGAAATACGCCCAGTACCGGAAGAAAATCTCGCTCTACGCCGACAAGAAACCCATCGAGTACTACAAGAGCCGCTACTACGGGAAACGGCGCGACGACAAAGCCGTGAAAGACCACCAGCGGCTGGTCGGGGCCAAGCACGACCAGCTGACCGCCCCGCTCGTGACCCGGACCTCGTCGGCCAACAACCCGACCCGGGGCCTGCAGAACCGCCATATCGCACTCTGGCAAAGCCACGGCTGGTACTATGAGCAGTCGCTCAAACGCTGGGAATTCCAGCGTGCCCGCGTGATGGAGACCGTGGAGGACCTCTATACCCAGAGTTACGTGGTTCCGTTCCTGGTGCCGATGCTCGAGAATGCCGGTGCCGTGGTGATGCTGCCGCGCGAGCGCGACTGGAACCGCAACGAAGTGATCGTGGACAACGATCCGCCGGAGAAAGGCTACCGCGAAGTCGGCTACTGGACCGCGGCACCCGACACCGGTTTCGCCAATCCGCAAGCCGCCTACCTCTACCAGGAGAATCCTTTCAAGATGGGCACGGCGCGTATGTGCGACCCTGAGATGGAAGGCGACAGCCGGGCCAGCTGGATTCCCAACATTCCGGAAGACGGAGATTATGCCGTCTACGTTTCCTACCAATCCCTGCCCCGCAGCACGACAGCGGCCCAGTACGAAGTCAAGCACAGCGGCGGGACCACGCGCTTCCTGGTCAACCAGCAGATGGGCGGCGGCACCTGGATTTATCTGGGCCGCTTCGGCTTCCGCAAGGGCGCCCACGAGGGACAGGGCGTTTTCCTGACGAACAAGGGCCAGGGCGTGCTGACCGCCGACGCCGTCAAGTTCGGCGGCGGCATGGGCAACATGGCCCGCAGCCCCCTCGAAGTCAAGGAGGGCGACTTCGAGGTGGAGCCCGAAATCTCCGGCTACCCCCGCTTCACGGAAGGTTCCCGCTACTGGCTCCAGTGGGCCGGCTTCAACGACACCATCTATTCGCGCAACCGCGGCCTGACCGACTACAACGATGACTACATGTCGCGCGGCCTGTGGGTGAACACCCTCTCGGACGGCTCCTATCTCAAACCCGAAAAGAAAGGCTACAACATCCCCATCGACCTGTCGTTCGCCTTCCATACCGATGCAGGCACCACGATGAACGATTCGATCGTCGGTACCCTGTCGATCTACACGAGGCTCTCGAACGACGAGGAGAAGTATCCCTATAAGGAGGACCGTGCCATCGCCCGCGACTACGCCGACATCGTCCAGACCCAGATCGTCGACGACATCCGCGCCCTCCACGAACCCCTGTGGAGCCGCCGCCAGCTCTGGGACCGTTCCTATGCCGAAAGCCGGATGCCCGAGGTTCCCGCCATGCTGCTGGAACTCCTCTCCCACCAGAACCTGGCCGATATGCGCTACGGTCTCGACCCGACCTTCCGCTTCACCGTCTCGCGCGCCATCTACAAGGGCATGCTCAAATTCCTGGCCTACCTCAACGGCTTCGACTACATTGTCCAGCCGCTGCCGGTGGAAGGCTTTGAAGTCCATCTGGAAGACGGGAAAGCCTACCTGAGCTGGACGCCTGTCTCCGATCCCCTCGAAAGTACGGCAGATGCCACAGGCTATATCATCTATACCCGCATCGACGGCGGCGGATTCGACAACGGCATGGCACTCGACCAGCCCCACGCCGAACTGGACATCCAGCCCGGCCACATCTACAGTTACCGCATCACGGCGACCAATGCGGGCGGCGAAAGTTTCCCGAGCGAAACCCTCTCTGTGGGCTATATCTCAGACGAAGCACCTACGGCGATCATTGTCAACAACTTCGACCGGATCAGCGCGCCCGTGAGTTTTGCAACCCGCGATTCCACCTACGCCGGATTCGACAACAGGATGGACGGAGGCGTCCCCTACCTCTATGACATCTCCTACATCGGAAACCAATATGAATTCCGCCGGAATATCCCCTGGATGGACGACGACAGCGGCGGATTCGGTGCCTCCGAAAGCAACTATGAAACCAAGGTCCTGGCCGGCAACAGTTTCGACTACCCGGCTGTCCACGGCCGCGCCTGGATGGCGGCCGGCTTCAACTTCGTCTCCGCCAGCCGCAGCGCCGTACTCGGCCACCGCGTGGAACTGAACCGCTACACCACGGCCGACCTGATCTGCGGCAAACAGCTCACCACGCAGATGGGCCGCCGCGGCGCCACTCCTTTGCGCTATGCCGTCTTCCCGACGGAAATGCGCAATCAGATCGAAGCCTTCACCCGGGCGGGCGGCAACCTGCTCGTTTCCGGTGCCTACATCGCCACCGACCTGTGGGAGCCCGTCTTCGACTTCGAGATCGATACGACCTTGAAAGAGAACTATTTCGATCCCGGAAAAACCTTCGCCCAGGAAGTCCTCCACTATCGCTGGATGACCAACAACGCATCCGTCACGGGCGAAGTGAAAGGCACGCAGAATCCCCTCGGCCTGGAATGGAAGAGCCGCTATATCTTCAATACCGAATTGAATGACAGCGTGTATGCCGTAGAGTCGCCCGACGGGCTGACGCCCGCCGGCGACGGAGCCTTCACCATTTTCCGCTATTCAGAAAACAACATCTCGGCCGGTGTTGCCTACAAAGGAACCTACAAAGTGGTTTCCCTGGGCTTTCCGGTCGAGACGCTGGAGACGCAGCAGCAGATCGACTGCCTGATCGGCGAAGTAGCCGGCTTCTTCCGCCGCTAGAACGCCGACAGGTCGATTTCCGATATCCCGGCGACGGTTCCAAGTTCAAAGGAACCGGCGCCGGCTATTTTAAGGGTCACGGTATGATTGCCGCCGGAAGCATAGGTGTGCTTCAAATCCTTGGCATACGTTTCCTTCACGCCGTCGCCCCAGTCGATCTCGGCGTTGAGCGAATTACCGGCGAGCAGCGGCGCTTCCAGTTCCGTTCCGCTGAAGATCAGCGAGAGCGTCTGGCTGAACGGCTGGGCCTGGGTGACGCGGACGCCCCGCATCAAATCTTCGCAAACGACATTGACCGAGCCCGTGCGTGAAGAAGTACCCGTATTGGCGTCGACCGTGATGGTCAAGGTATTGGACCCTTTCTCACCCGATTCGGGAGAGATGTGGATCCACGGGGAAGACGAAGTAGCCTTCCACTTGTAATTGCACTGGAACGAGATGGAGGTCGAGCCTCCTTCCGACTTGAAGACATACTCGGCGGCATTGAGATCCAGCTCGGGATCTTCCCGATGACAGGCGGTCAGGCCGACCAGCAGCAGGGCCGCAAAGGCCAGGATCAGCGACTTTTTCATTTCCATCCCATTTTTAATCTGAGTTCCAGCTTGTCCTTGCCGCGGACCAGGGACAGCGTGTAACTTCCCTTGGGCAGCAGCGAGGTATCGATATAAAGTTCCGTCCCCACATATTTGACAGCGGCCTGTACGACCGATGCATCTGCACCGGAAAGAGTCCAGTCCACACCGTCTTTCGTGCTGATGGTCATCAGACCGGACGTCTTGGAGTAAAGCAGTGAAGTGACATCGGAGAGGGTCTGCGTGTCGAACACCGGGATTTCGGCCACCACCTCGTCGGTGCGGTCCCAGAGAACGGGTTTCCAGGGTGTAGGATTCTGGACCGACTCATCCTCACTGCAATAGAACAGCTTGATCTTGTCGCCCGAACGGGGATAGACCGGCAGGACGCAGCTGATGTCCTTATAGCCCCGCCAGGAGCGCGGGTTGGTCTCGGCATAGTACTGCGATCCGCACACGAAGTCGCGGATCTGGTCGTCCGCATCGGTCAGCGCCAGGATGAAATAGCCGGAATACGGCGAATTGCCGCCGTTGGCGATGCCGCCCACGTTCATTACGAAAGGTTTACGGGGCACGATCGGCCCCTTCGGTTCGAGGCCGACATAGACAGTGCCGCTGGTGGCAGTACCCGAACGGAGATACAGATAGCTCGTTCCTACCCCACCCGCATCGGGCTGGAGGCCGAAAACCGCCGCATGCTTGAAGATATAGGCACGTTTTTCCGACGGAGCGAAGGCAGAAAGGGCATAATAGCCGTTGCTACCGCCCGCCCAGCCCCAGTTGATGCTGAAATAGTCCCGCTCATCATAGCCGTCGAGCAGGAAAGTGTGACCGTAGTCCCCTTCCCGCCGGGCGGAATAGAGCACGGGGCGCAGCATCAATTCAGCCTTGAGTTTCTCGGTCCAGACAGCGTCGTCATAGAAACCCCGGTTCTCCATCACGGCACCGGCGTCAAAACCCAGATGGTCGATGGCCTGGCGCACCATGTTGCCGGTAGTCGAACTCGTGCTGGTGTCGTATTTGGCTTCCACCATCACTCCGCAGTCGTACACCAACCGCGAAACGGCTTCCGCTTCCTCCGGCGTGTACGACGTCGAGTAGTCCATCTTCATCTTGTCCCAGGCATAGGCATGACCCAGCGCGAAACCTTCAATGGTATAGGTTTTCTCGTCGTCGGCCGTATACGAATAGGAAGGCAGTTCGCCCGTTCCACGCTCCGGATAGGAGAAGAAACGGCAGATCATACTCATTGCCAGCGGAACGCAACCGGCGACGGCACGTTTGCCGTTGACCATCGGAGCCAGATTGTTGAAAGGCTCACCCTGTCCCCAGACCGGCGTCTCGAGTTTGTGGGCCGGCTCAAAGCCTCCCGTCCCCGCCTTGGTCGGCGTTTCCAGGGAAGCCCAGGCCAGCATCGCTGCAGGCGTTGCGGGAAGGTCTTCGTTCCTGATCAGATCCACTTGTTCCTGGTAGTCATCCAACCATTCGCGAAGACTCTCCGGCATTGCTGCCGGATCGACGAAAGGCCGGGTGAACGAATAACCCAGCACCGGCCGGCAGCGGTCGTCGCCTGCAACGATGACGAAGCCACCGCCTTCCCGTTCAAAGACGTAGAAGGCCGGATCGGCCGCGGCTTTGGTCTGCGGCGCGAACGGAAGTTCGTGCAGCACGACACGCCGCGGGCTGCGGGCACGGTCGTATTGGAAAAAAGTACGGGCCGCTTCGAGGGCGCGGTCCCGGCCCACTTTTTCAGCCTTCAGCGGCGAAGTCGCCAGTAGGCTGAGAATCAGAAGTATTCCTAAATAGACACGTTTCATTGGCATCGTTTACATGCTCCGCACGAAAATCTCGAGAACGCGACCCTTGAGGGCACGCCACTTGCCGGCGACCATCGCGAAGAAACTGTCGGTATGGTCGTCGAGCAGCTGGGCCACGGCCTCTTCCCTGCCCTCTGCGGGCAGCGCCTTGACCTTCTCCTGGAGAGCAAGGTCCTGTTCGAGCATCATCCGTTCGAAGAGCGCACGCTCGGGTTCAAGCACCTTGCGCGTCTTGTCCCAGTAGATGGTGGCGATACGGTTCGTTTCGCGGAAAGCCCAGACGGCCGCTTCGGGACGATAGCTGTTCTGGCCGCAGTGACCCAGTTCCACGGGGAGTTTCGTTCCGCCCGCATAGATCGGGAAACGAGGGCTCTGGCCGGGATTGTCCAGGGAGAACCACAGCACGCCGCCCACTTCGTCGGGCAGCCAGCTCCGGCACTGGGCGATGAAGGAATAGGAGCACTGGATCACGGCGATCGTGCGGCGGTTGGTCACCGAACCGGGAGCGATCTGGTTGAGCATCGCCCGCATATCGGCGGACATCCAGTTGGAGACCGGCGTCACTTCTTCGTCGTATTCGGTATAAGTCGAGTTCGGGTAAGGCGGGCTGTTGGGATCCTTGATGCGGCGGTGCGCCTTGATGCGGAGGTTCTTTCCCATATCGAGGTCCGTACCCTCATAGGTTTCGCGGTAGAAAGCCATCATCATCTCCGGGGTCACCGGCTTCTCAGGCTTGACCGAGAACGGCAGCTCGTCGTCGTCCATCGAAAGGCCGAGTGAAGGGGCCAGGGTACTCAGCACGAAGAACTCGCGCACCGAGAAAGGCTTGCGGTCGCCGCCCACGATCTTGTAGAACTTCAGGGGTTCCTTCCCGTCCCACAGGCCAAGTGCTTTGGCCTTTTTCTTCAGGTCCTTGCAGTACATGAAATGGTCGGGATCGTTGAAATCGATCACGCCGATGCGGGAGATGTTGGCCGAGATGCCCACGTGGTCGTCGGGGATGCGCTGGGCCGCCCAGATGGCGCCGGGTGCGCCCGGGCCGGGGCCGTTGATCTCAAACTGCCAGACCTCATTCGGGTCGGCGACAGTCAGGCACTCGCCCCAGTCGGCATAGCCGTACTTCTCAGCCATTTCACCCATCAGGCGGATGGCATCGCGGGCATTGTCGCAATATTCGAGGGCCAGGCGTTCGAGTTCCTCAATCCAGAAAACACCGTCACGGTTGATCAGTTCCCTGCGGCCATCATAAGTCGTCTCGCCGATGGCCAGCTGCTTCTCGTTCATACACGGATAGGCTGCGTTGACGAAACGATAGGTCTGCTGGGCGGGCGGCACGATGCGGCCGGTCTCATAGACCCCGCGCATGTCCCAGGGCTCCTCCTTGTGCAGGACGTTGAAGAAATAGGGCTCGGTCTCGCCGGGTGCAAAGGTCTTGCGCGGTTCGATGGTTACATAGGTACGATAGTAGGAGTCGCAGCAATGGGCGGTCATGACCGATCCGTCACTGGAGGCTTTCTTGCCCACCATGATGGAGGTACAGGCTATGCCGGCAGGAGCCGGAAGCAGCAGCAGGGCCGCAGAGGCGACCAGGATTCTACTGGACAGTTTCATGTTGCGGAAGTGTATGGATCTTGATATTGAATGCAGCGTAGGCAATGGCGATCAGCGGCGTGATGAAGCAGAAGATCGCGAAGGGGAAATACGCCATGGTGGCCACGCCCAGCACGCTGGACTGGACCACGGCGCAGGTATTCCAAGGGATCAGCACGGAACTCACCGTGCCGCTGTCTTCCAGCGTACGGCTCAGGACCTCGGGCGCTAGTCCGAAACGTTTATAAACGTCACGGAACATATTTCCCGGCAGGAGGATGGCCATAAACTGGTCGGACAGGGTGAGATTGCAGAAGACACAACTCAGGATCGTAGCGGTCACCAGGCCGCCGGTACGGCGGACGCGGGCGATAATGGCCCGGGTAATGGTCTCCACCATTCCGCAGGCCGAAAGGCAACCGCCGAAGAGCATCACCGCGATGATGATCCACACGGTGTTGACCATGCCCGACATGCCGCTGGTCGAGGCCAGGCGGGAAATCAGCGGGTCGCCCGCATCGATGGTCACCGGCGAAGACATCATCTTCATCAGTGAGCCGAAAAAGCGGCTGAACCCTGCCACGCCGGGATCGACGATCTGGTCGATGATCTGGGGCTGCGCGAAGAAAGCGAGGACGCCGCCCGCCAGTGCCGAAAGGAACAAGGTCACAAGCGCAGGCACCTTTTTGAAAATCATAATGATCGTCAGCACCGGCACCAACAGGAACCACGGTGATATGTGGAATGTCTGCTGCAGCGAAGCGAGCTGCTGGTCAATCTCCACGCTGGAAGTCACCGGTACCGTGAAGCCCACGATCCCATAGACCACCAGGCAGATCACAAGAGCAGGAAGCGTCGTGAGCAGCGTATAGCGCACGTGCGTATAGAGGTTCACGCCCGCAATCGATGCGGACAGATTGGTCGTATCACTGAGCGGAGACACCTTGTCGCCCAGATAAGCACCCGAGATGATGGCACCGGCCAGCCAGCCGGCCGGAATCCCCATAAAGCTCCCGGCCCCGAAAAGCGCCACGCCGATCGTTCCCACGGTCGTCCAGGAACTGCCCGCCAGCAGCGAAACCACGGCGCAGAGCAGGAAGGTCAGCACGATGAAGATCCGGGGATGGATCAGCTTGAGGCCATACCAGATCATCGTCGGCACGATACCCGACAGCATCCAGGTAGCCGTCAGGGCGCCGATCGAAAGCAGGATGATGATGGCCGCGGAAGTGGCTTTGAGGTTGCTGCCTACGTGTTCTTCGAACTCTTTCCAGGGCACTTTCAGCGCATAGAGTCCAATCAGGCAAGTAACGACGGCTGCGCCGAAGATGGCGATCTGGGAAGGGCCGCTCGTCAGCTCGTCGCCGAAGATACTCACGCCGACCATCAGCAGGAAGATCAGCACGAGGACCGGGACGAGAGACAGCAGGAGTCCGGGCTTCTTCATGGGTCAGAGCATCTTTTTGCGCCGGAAAATCAGGAAAACCACCAGGACGATCAGCAGCATGGCCGTAAGTACGAGGAGCAGGTCCCAGTTGCCGCCGATCAGGGGAAGCTTGATGTTCATACCGTAGATACTGGCGATCAGCGTCGGCGGCATCAGCAGCAGGGAGACCAGTGTGAAGATCTTCATGATCTTGTTCTGGGCCAGCTCGATTAGACCGAGCACGGTGTTCTGCAGATATTCCAGACGTTCGAAACTGAAGTCCGTATGGTTGATCAGCGAGGTGATGTCTTTGAGCAGGATGCCCAGCTTGCCGTTGATCACGTCGGGGGTCTTGTCGGAGCGCAGGATGCTCGAGATCATGCGCTGCTTGTCGACAATGTTCTCGCGCACCAGCATCGTGTTCTCCTGCAGCTGGTTGATGTCGAGGAGGAATTCCTCGTTGACATCTTCACCCAGGCTCACGCGCTTGCTGTACTGTCCGATCTCCTTCGACATGAGCTCGATCATGTCCGCATCCAGGTCGATCCGGTTTTCCAGGATGCCCACCAGCACGTGGAATCCCGTGGGATAGAGCTTCGAGTTGAAGAGGATCCTCCGCTGGATGTCGGTGAAACTGCGCAGGGGCACTTGGCGGATCGAAGTGATGGTATGGCCGGTCAGCACAAAGGATACCGACTCCATCGTGTAGTTCTCCGAGCTCGGGATCAGGAAGTTCGTGTTGGCGAAGATGGCATCCACCGTCTCGGAGTAGCGCGATGAACTCTCGATCTCCTCGGCTTGCGCGCGGCTTTGCAGGGTCGTATGGAGGAAGACCTCCACGGCGCGCTTCTCATCGCCCGTGGGGTTGAAGAGATCGATCCAGAGCGCATCTTCGAGCGAAATCTTCCGCAGGATCTCCAGTTTCTCGGAGACCTCCGCCTGTCCATTGAGATTATAAAAGATTTTGATCATGTTCCTCGAGTTTAAGTGTGTTACTTTTCCGTGAACCGGAGCCGGATGGCAGTCAACACACACATTCTCGAGGGGTCAGTTTCTCCAGGGCCACGCGCCGGAACTCGGAGAGTCCGGCCCGTTTTTCACTGTCGAGCGTGAAAGAGATGTTGTCCCGCAGATATCTGTAGGCATACTCCCTGGGAAACTGATGATTGTACTTTTCGACGGCCTCGGGGATATGGCGGACGCCATACTCCAGGGCCCGGTTGAACGATTCGATGAAAGCGGGGCTGAGCGGCTTGTTGGCCGTCCAGCAGGCGAAGACGAAGGGCAGTTTCTTGAGCGCGATCCACTCTTCGGCCAGGTCGTAGCGGTAGCGGAATCCCCCGCCCCACGCGAGCGCCTTGTCGCCGATCAGGAGATAGCAGCACTCCGGTTTGAGTTCCTGCCGCGTGAAGTCGAACGGCGTGAACTTCGGGCTGATGTGCCACTTCTCGCGGCACAGATAGCGCGTCAGCAGCACGGAAGTGCGGCTGTCCACATCGAGCAGGATTTCCTCCACTTCGGCAATCGGGCGGCCGGAGACGACCATCACGCTGGCCACGGGACCGGTGGCGCCGATGCAGAAGTCGGAGACGATATGCGGGTCGGCCAGGTCGCCGATCGCGCCGACGGGCATGATGCCCACGTCGGCCTTGTCGCTGCGCAGCAGGAGGGCCGACTCGGCAGGGGTGCAGAACTGCATGGCGATCTCCCCGGAGGTCATGCAGGCCTCCAGCCCGTAGATGAACGGGATCGTGTTCAGATAGTTGATCGCAGCAATTCTTACCATATCCTGCAAAGGTACGAATTAATTCTTATTTTACCGTCTCTTTGCGGCGGAAAAGCCACAATCCGATAAATGTGAGCAGGCCGTTGACAATCAGCAGCGTGAAGCCCAGGTCGAATCCCAGGTAGCGTTTGCTCAGCAGATTGAACACCAGGCAGAGCACGGGTGCGGCCACGGCGACCCACGGCGTGGCGCCGTCGCGTACCTTATACTTCGTCAGAATGCCGAAGAAGAACATACCCAGCAGCGGGCCATAAGTATAGGAAGCCAGCTTATAGACCAGATTGACCACTGCATCGCTGCTGACGATGAAAAGCACCACGATGATGATCAGGAACAGCAGCGCAACGCCCGCATGGACCTTCTTACGAATGGACTCTTTTCTGTTGTCAGTCAAGTCTTTACGTTCGTTAAACCGCAGGTAGTCCACGCAGAACGAAGTGGTGAGCGAAGTCATGGCCGCACCGGCGCTCGGATACGAGGCCGAGATCAGGCCGATCAGGAAGAGGATGCCCACCCCCACCCCGAAATACTGGCTGGCGATGGTCGGGAACAATTCGTCGGTCTTGGTGATGCCGAGCGCCTCGAAACCGCCCAGGCTCTGGGCATAGACGCACAGGAGGGCGCCCATCAGCACGAAGAAGAAGTTCACCACCACGATGATGACCGAGGTCGTGTACATATTCTTCTGAGCTGCCTTGATATCCTTGCAGGCCAGGTTCTTCTGCATCATCGCCTGGTCGAGGCCGGTCATCGCGATGGTCACGAAGATACCCGAGATGAACTGCTTGATGGCATTCGTTCCGTGGCTCCAGTCCCAGTCGAACCAGCTGGTGAAGGTATGGCCGTAGCCCACGGCGCCGGCATTCTCGTTGACCGTGCCGCCCACCACGGAAAACATCTCACCGAACGACCAGCCCATGTTCTTGCAGATATAGTAGATGGTCAGTCCCACAGCCAGCAGCATGAAAGTGGTCTGCAGCACGTCTGTCCAGATAATGGTCTTCACGCCGCCCTTGTAGGTATACAGATAGAGCAGCACCAGGAACACGGCCGTGATGAGGGTGAACAGCAGCACGGGCGACAGCTTCTGCGAGAGGCTGTGCGGCATGAAGGCGAAGAACACCACGATGACCACGAACACACGCACGGCAGCCCCCAGGATGCGCGAGACCATGAAGACAGCCGTACCGGTCTTGTGCGACTTCGGACCGAGCCGCTCTCCCAGATAGGTGTAGATCGAGGTGAGGTTCATCTTGTAGTAGAGCGGCAGCAGCACCTTGGCGATGATGAAATAGCCTCCCACGAAACCCAGCACCAGCGGCATGTAGAAGAAGTTCTGCACCCAGACATTGCCGGGGACCGAGATGAAGGTCACGCCGGAGATCGAGGCACCGATCATGCCGTAGGCCACCACGGGCCAGGGTGCTTTCTTGTCACCGGAGAAGAAGGAGTTCGATCCGGCCCTGCGCCCCGTGATCCAGGAGATCAGGAACAGGAGCGCGGTATAGGCGGCAAAAGCCACCAGGAACCATACGAAGGGGAAATCGTGTCGCATAGGTCAGGGTTTGAAGGGTTGTCGGTTGGTGATCGAGCGGCCCAGGGTCAGCTCGTCGGTGTATTCGAGATCGTCGCCAAAGCCCACACCGCGGGCGATGGCCGACACTTTCACGGGGAAGCGGGAGATCTGCTTGTACAGATAATAAGCCGTGGTCTCCCCTTCCATGCTCGTGCTCAAGGCCATCACCACTTCGGTGATGCGGCCTTGCGCGAGGCGGTCGCAGAGCGACTGGATATTGAGGTCGCCGGGGCCCACGCCGTCGATGGGCGAGATGATGCCCCCCAGGATGTGGTACAGGCCGTTATACTGGCCGGTGTTTTCGATGCTCAGCACGTCGCGCAGGCTTTCCACCACGCACACCGTTGCGGCGTCGCGGCGGGTGTCGCTGCACACGGGGCAGACGCCATCGTCGGAAATCATGCCGCAGATCGGGCAGCGACGGATGTCGTTGCGCAGGCGCACGAGGGAGCCGGCGAACTGGTCCACGTTCTCGCGCGGTTCGTCGAGCAGGTGCAGTGCAAGCCGGAGGGCGGTCCTGCGACCGACCCCGGGCAGCGATGCGAGCTGGTCGACAGCTTCTTCCAGCAAGGCGGAGGAATAGTTCCGGCGGAACATCGGCAGGCGGCGGCGTTATTTGCGTTTGTCCGGATTCTCGGCAAAATAGGTATCCACGGCATTGCGGACGGAGCCGTAGCGAAGCAGCAGGGCCTTGGCTTCGCCGTAGTCTTCCAGACCGGTCTCGTCCATGATCATCTTCGTGCCGCGGTCCACCAGTTTCTTGTTGGTCAACTGCATATCCACCATCTTGTTGCCCTTGACGTGGCCCATGCGGATCATCACGGAGGTGGAGATCATGTTCAGGACGAGTTTCTGCGCGGTACCCGATTTCATGCGGGTGCTGCCGGTCACGAACTCAGGACCGACGACGGCCACGATGGGGATCTCGGCTGCTGCTGCCACCGGCGCGTCGGGGTTGCAGGTGATGCAGCCGGTCAGCAGGCCGCGGCGGCGTGCTTCCTCCACGGCGCCGATCACGTACGGCGTCGTGCCGGAAGCGGCGATGCCGATGACAATGTCGTCGGGCGTCGGACGGTAAGGTTCGATGTCTTTCCAGCCCTGTTCCTTATTGTCCTCGGCTCCTTCGGCGGCACGCCGGATGGCGCTGTCGCCGCCTGCCATCAGGCCGATGAACAAATCGAACGGGGCACCGTACGTCGGTGGAATCTCCGAGGCATCGAGGATGCCGAGACGGCCGCTGGTACCGGCGCCCATATAGAAGACGCGGCCGCCGCGGCGCATCCGCTCCACAATACCGTCGACCAGCTTCTCGATCTGCGGGATACACCCCGCCACCACATCCGGAATCTGGTGATCCTCCCGGTTGATGCCCTCGAGCAACTCCCGGGTCGTCATCTTGTCGAGATTCGAATAATTCGAACTCTGTTCAGTAACTTTCATATGATTGAAGAATTATATCATCCCATTCGTTTCAAATAGCCATGCTCGCATGTTTCAATCCAAAAACCTTCGCTTCGCTCATCCCTCCCAGCTTCGCTGGGCCCCTCCCATTCACACGGCCATGGGCGGCCATGGGTTTTTGGCTTGAAACATGTCTCGCTTATGGCTATTTGAATCACCATTCAGGGTCTTCTTTCAGGGTTTACAATAGGTCGTAATCCTTATTTCTTGTTCTTATGATATTCCACCAGGCCGTCGATGGGGGCCTTGAGGATGATGCCCATGCGCATGCCGGCGGCGGCCACGGCCTTTTCGAGGATGTCCTTGTAGTAGTAGGCAACCGAACCCACGAAGTTCACCGGGTACTTCTTGTAGTCGTAGTGCACGATGTTGCGGCGCAGGAACTCCTCGAAGCTGCTCTTCAGCAGGTTGGCGATGTGGGGATGGTTCTTGAACTCGGCGATGAAAGGCGAGAACGACGCCAGGAAACGGCTCGGCATCGGTTCCCGGTATACTTTCTGGACGATGGCCATATAATCGAGGCCATAGCGTTTGGTGAATTCCTTCTCGATGGGCGGCGGAAGCAGGCCCTTGATGAAATCGGAGATCAGCCGCTTGCCCAGGTAGGCGCCGCTGGCCTCGTCGCCGAGGATGAAGCCGCCGGCGCGCACGTTCTGCGCAATCCCCTCCCCGTCATAGAAACAACTGTTCGATCCCGTGCCCAGGATGCAGGCGATGCCCGGCTTGTGACCGCACAGTGCACGGGCGGCTGCCAGCACATCCGACGCGGCTTCGCAGGTCGATCCCGGAAATACCTTTCCGAAGCAGCGCTCCAGTTTGGCAGAGATCTCACCGCCCACCATGCCAGCCCCGTAGAAGAAGATCGCGTCGACCTTCGTTCCGATTTCGGGAACCAGTTTTTCCGTCAGGATACTTTCGATTTCGGCATCTTCCATGAAGACCGGATTGATGCCCACGGTCTCGATCGACTTGACCGAACCATCGTCGCAAAGGGCCCGCCAGGAAACCTTGGTCGAGCCGCTGTCAGCTATCAGTTGCATATTGATCCGTATTTGTAGTTGAAATAACTTACAAATATAGTAAAAAAATACGTGGAGTCAGTCCACGTACACGCCGTTGATGCGCCAGTTGCGGATGCCGATGATGGCCAGGACGATGTAGACTACGTACATCTGGGCCATCCAGTACATACCGCTGTAGATGAAGACGCCGACGGTGATTGAATCGAGGATGATCCAGACGTACCACTGGCACATGTAGGACTTGCTGAGGAAGAAGGTGCCGACCATGCTGCCTACGGCGATGAAGGCATCCCAGTATGGCTGACTCGGGAAAAGCAGCGTGCCGTGCGTGGTGGCGTACACCTTGAGCATCGGCGCCAGGACGAAGAAAGCGGCCACGGCGATGACCAGCGTGACGGCGCCGGTCTTCCAGTCGAAGCGCCGGATGGCCACTTTCTGGCCCGTCGGATTGCGTTCGGCGCCATACTCCTCGATGGCCTCTTCCTTGATCTCCTTGAAAGCGTGGATGCCGTAGAAGGCCATCACGATGTAATAGACCTGGATAAGCGTCATCGACAGGTAGTTGTTGTGCCAATAGACGAAGATGTTGAGGATCGAGGTCAGGATGCAGACATACCAGAGCAGGCGGGTCTTGCGGATTTCCAGGAACACGTAGTAGATCCCCACGAACATGGCGATAATCTCCAGCCAACCGAAAAGGTCGAGGCCGGCGAAATAATCCAGCACCCGGGACATGATTTACAGACCGGCCAGGTCGAGGACGGTTTTGACGGGCACATCTGCAGGGAACTTCGCCACGCTGCCGAAATCTTTCAGATAGATGATGAAACTGGCGTACACCTGTTTCGGATGGAAGGACTTCACGAGCCTGACGGCAGCGCTCGACGTACCGCCGGTAGCCAGCAGGTCGTCGTGGACGAGCACCACGTCGTCGGGCGTGATGGCATCGGTGTGCATTTCGATCTTGTCGCGTCCGTATTCCAGCTCGTACTCCATACTTACCGTCTCGGCGGGGAGCTTGCCGGGCTTGCGGATCAGCACGAAGCCCGCGCCCAGGCGCGAAGCCAGCGCCGCGCCCATCACGAAGCCGCGGCTCTCGATGCCGGCGACCTTCGTGATCCCCTTGTCCTTGTATTCTTCGTAGAGGATATCCTCGACCTCCTTGAAGGCCGCGGCGTCCTTGAACAGCGTGGTGACATCCCAGAACAGGATGCCTTTCTTGGGATAGTCGGGCACAGTCCGCAGACTGGCGATCAGGCTTTCTTTGCTCATTATTTCTTTTCGACTAAGGTGATGCGGTACATTTTCGGCCAGTACTTGCCGGTCACGTAGACGGCGCCGCTGCGGGGCTCATAGGCGATGCCGTTGAGCACGTCGGTGCGGGCGCGGCGCAGTTGTGGAGGCAGGATGTTGCGAAGATTGACTACGGCACGCACCTGCCCCGTCGCCGGGTCGATGCGGACGATCTGGTCGGTGCCGTAGACATTGGCCCAGATCTCGCCCTTGATGTATTCCAGCTCGTTGAGATAGGCCACCTTCTGGCCGCGCAGCGTCACGGATATCGTACGCTCGGGCGCGAAGGTATCGGGGTTCCGGAAGGTGATGGTCGAAGTGCCGTCGCTCATGATCAGGCTCTTGCCGTCCGTGGTCAGGCCCCAGCCCTCCCCCATGTAACGGAAGGTGCCCATCTTCTCCCAGGAATCGATGTCGTAGACAAAGCACTCCTTCTCCTGCCAGGTGAGGATATAGAGCCGGTTGCCCAGCACGCACGAGCCTTCGACGAAATACTTGCCGTCGAAACCCATACGACGCTCCACCCGGCCGGTCTTCAGTTCAACCTGCCGGAAGCTCGATTCGCCGTACTGGCCGGCGGATTCGTAGAGCACGCCGTCGTGGAAGAAGAGGCCCTGCGTGTAGGAGGCCTCATCGTGGGGAAGCGCTTCCTCCACCTTGAAACCATACGTCTTGACATTCTGCGCGGAACTGCCGCACGCGGAGAGCGGAAGCATGCAGAGGACGGCAAGGAGGAAGTGGAAAAGGCGTCTCATCGGTTTGCTGACGGGATTATTGGGAGTATTTCCGGTAGTTGCTTCTCGATTTCTTCACCGGCTCGCAGGTGAGCCCCACGCCGAGTTTCTTGAAGACCTTGCGGTCCACCTCGGAGAGCATGACGGTGCAATGCACCTGGCATCCTTTGAGCTGCGGCAGGCAGTCAATCGCGCGGCGGCAGTTCTCATCGCTGAGGCTCAGCATGGAGATGGCCACCAGCACCTCGTCGGTATGCAGGCGCGGGTTGTGTCCGTGCAGGTACGAAACCTTGGTCTTCTGGATCGGTTCGATCATATCGGCAGGGATCAGCTTGACCGGGTGCGGAATGCCGGCCAAATGCTTGAGTGCGTTCAAAATCAGTGCCGCGCTGGGGCCCAGGAGCGGGCTCTGGCTGGCGGTGATGACCGTCCCGTCGGGCAGTTCCATCGCGGCGGCGTATTCGTCGCTGCTGGCCTCACGCTGTTTGGCAGCCACCGTCACGCGCCGGTACTCGGTAGCCAGGTTGGCCTGCTTGAGCAGCAGGGTCAGCTTATTGACTTCCTTCTCGTTGTCATCGCCTTCGGCCATGTTGCACAGACCCGTGTAGTAGCGGCGGATCACTTCGTTGTTGGCGGCTTCGCGGCAGACGTCGTCGTCGCTGATGCAGAAGCCGATCATGTTGACGCCCATGTCGGTGGGCGACTTGTAGGGATTGCTGCCGTAGATCTGGGTGAAGAGCGCGTCGAGAACGGGGAAAATCTCGATGTCGCGGTTATAGTTGACAGCGATCTGGCCGTAGGCTTCCAGATGGAAAGGATCGATCATGTTGACATCGTCCAGATCGGCCGTAGCGGCTTCGTACGCGATATTCACGGGATGTTTCAGGGGCAGGTTCCAGACCGGGAAGGTCTCGAACTTGGCGTAGCCGGCCTTGACGCCGCGCTTGCGCTCGTTGTAGAGCTGGCTCAGGCACACGGCCATCTTTCCGCTGCCCGGACCGGGCGCGGTGACCACCACGAGCGGCCGGGTGGTTTCCACATAGTCGTTCTTGCCGAAGCCCTCGTCCGAGGCGATCAGTTCCACATTGGTCGGATAGCCCTCGATGATGTAGTGGTAGTAAGCCTTGATGCCCAGGCGCTCGAGGCGCTCGCGGAAAGCGACGGCGCTGCCCTGGCCGTTGAAGTGCGTGATGACCACGGAATTGACTTTCAGGTCACGGCTTTCGAATTCCTCGCGGAGACGCAGTACGTCCACATCGTAGGTGATGCCCAGGTCGTTGCGGACCTTGTTCTTCTCGATGTCGACGGCGGAGACCACGATGACGATCTCCATTTCGTCGCGCAGCTGCATCAGCATCTTGAGCTTGCTGTCCGGCTCGAAACCCGGCAGCACGCGGCTGGCGTGGAAATCGTCGAACAGTTTGCCGCCGAATTCCATGTAAAGTTTGTCCCCGAAATGAGAAATGCGTTCTTTGATGCGCTCTGACTGGATCTTCAGATACTTATCGTTGTCGAAGCCGATTTTCATAGTCCCGTAAATTCTTTTACGGGCTACAAAGATACAAAAAAATGTTACCTTTGCAAATGGCAAGCTTTTCTGTCGCGCCGCCTTTCGGGGCGGTGAGGAAAGTCCGGACAGCGCAGAGCGCCTCCCTGTGGAAAGCACAGATAGGTGAAAGCTTATGGAGCGCGTAACAGAAAACAACCGCCGGTTTGGCCCGGACTTGTTCCGGGGCCGGCAAGGGTGAAAACGTGCGGCAAGAGCGCACGACCGGCGGCGGCGACGCCGTCGGGGTACGCACCGGAGGGCTGCAAGGCCAAATATATCGGTGACTGAGGACTGCTCGTCCGAGCCGAGGGGTAGGCTGCATCAGATAAATGACAGAAGCCCTTCCTGGGTACAGAATCCGGCTTACAGGCTTGCCTTTTTTTGAATATGAAACGCATCGTCATACTTGTCACCGCCCTTTTCGGGCTCACCCTGGGCGCCGCCGCCTATGAAAAAGGCGACGCCCGTTTCACGCAGAAAGACGTGGAGAACTTCCAGGAAGTGATGAACCTGGTCGCGGGCGACCGCGACCTGCCGATGGCCGAGCTGGTCATCAAGGTAGCCAAGCATTTCCTCGGCACGCCCTACGTGGCCGGCACGCTCGAGATCGAGCCGGAACGCCTGACCGTCAACACGCGCGAGACCGACTGCATCCTCTTCGTGGAGATGTGCCTCGCCCTCTCGCTCACGGCCAAGGATGCCGAGCCTACCTTCGAGAAGTATGTGGACAACCTGCGGCAGCTTCGCTACCGGGGCGGCAAGGTCGACGGCTACACCTCCCGCCTCCACTACACCTCCGAATGGATCATCCAGGGCACGACAAGGGGCCTTTTCAGCGAAGTCAGCCGCGAGTGCGGCGGTGTCCCGCTCGACCAGAAATTCAACTTCATGTCTACGCACCCGGCTTCCTACAAGCAGCTCAAGGACAACCCGAAAAACGTAGCGAAAATCCAGGCCGCCGAGCAGAATCTCGAGTCCTGGGACTACTGGTACATTCCCAAGGCCGACCTCCCGAAATGCATCCAGAACATCAAGACCGGCGACATCATCGGTTTCAACTCCTCCACGCCCGGCCTTGACATCGCCCACGTAGCCTACGCCTACTGGGAAGGCGACACGCTGACTTTCATCCACGCATCCTATACTGACAAGAAAGTGGTGATAAACAAGACGCCGCTGGTGCAGTACACCAACGGCATCAAGAGTCACAACGGTCTTCGGGTGATCCGCCTGAAATAGCGGATCAGCGGGGCGTCTCGACCATCCTGCGGAAATTGCGTTCAGCCTCGAACGACTCCCATTTCTGGAATTGCTCCGGCTTGAGGACCTTGCGATATTTCTTCACGCGCTTCTCCTGTTGTTTGTCCATCAACTGCTGCATGTCCTCGTTCATCGGACCGCGACGGAACTGGCCGTCACCGCGCGGAGGCATGCCACCCGGGCCATTGCCGGGGCCCATCCCGTCGGGACGGCCCTGACCCATCGGACGTTCCGGTCGGCCGCCGCCCATACCGGGGCCCATTCCGCCGCCCGGGAATCCTTCCGGACGGCCTGCGGGCATGCTGTTCTCCATCTCATTCTGGCGCTGACGCTCCATCTTCAGGTTGAACTTGTAGATTATCTTGTACTGCTTGTCGCTCAGGCCCACCAGCTCGTTCAGCCGGTCGGTCTGCGCCTGCGCCACCTGTGCCGGTTCACGTTGCTCGAACTGCGGTCCGTTCATGGGGAAATCCCGGCCCTGAGGCCCTTGTCCCTGCGGCTGCGCCCAGGCAGAAACTGTCATCAGGAACGCAGCGGTCAATGTCAATATGCGATTCATATCAATGTTTGTTAAAAAAATTTTTGCATTTCTCCTGTTTTGACTATTTTTGCAGTCCCAAGTTTAACGCGGGATACAAACAAATCAGCCACTTTAGCTCAGTCGGTAGAGCAGCGCATTCGTAACGCGCAGGTCGGCAGTCCGAGTCTGCCAAGTGGCTCAAAGAAAAAGGAGAAGCATGACGCTTCTCCTTTTTCTTTGAGCCACTGACGTGGCACTGTTTCCACTGGGGCACATCCCCAGACCCCTCGTCGCCCCGC
>JAEEGJ010005260.1_pt1 | contig 41270 bp, 37 predicted proteins | sample 8958761 | NCBI WGS metagenome assembly JAEEGJ01 (sample SAMN16246546, study PRJNA631951) | gut metagenome | biome: gut microbiome; feature: rumen; material: RS-attached | host: Bos | place: Iran: Karaj | collected 2018-10 | reverse complement strand
CTTCTGTGAGAGTTCGTCCTTCATACGGGTGATAGCGGTACGGAAGAAGAAGGCGATGAGGTGCTCGTCGGTGCCTTCAGTTCGGATTTGCTTGAGGGCGGCGATGTAGGCGGCACGGTCTTCGAGGCGGATGATGAGCAGAGGGTGATTGGCTCTGAGAAGGATAAAGTTCGAGAGCAGGCGACCAGTACGGCCGTTGCCATCGCGGAAGGGATGCAGGTATTCGTAGTAGCCGTGCCATTTGGCTGCAACAACCATCGGATGCTGGCCGCTGTCAAGTGCTTTTTGCGTGGATGCCATCAGGTTTGGCACACGGGCTATCAGTGCCTCATGGTCACCAAAGACGGTGTCGCCCGCAGCCATATCCTCTGTGGTGTATTCGCCAGCAACGGCTCCAGGTGCACGATAGTTAAGGGTATGTTCCGTCACTAAGCGATTCACCTCTTTCAGCAGCGCTTCATCGAAGGGTACATCAAAATGACTTACCATATAGTCGAAGGCTCGAAAATGGTCTGACATTTCCGTGCATTCCAACAGCGAACGACCAACGGGAATCATGGCCATCCCTTGTTCACGAAGAATGCGCGTATCGTCAACAGTAAACGAATTGCCCTCAATGGCACAAGAGTGTGCAGAGAACAGAATCTCGTTATATTCCATCCACTGCTCCTTGCCCATCCTATCGGCTATCTTCTGCTGATACTCATGTCGGATGCGCTCGTATTCTTCTATTTCCTTTTCGAACATCGCCGCAAAGATAGGTATTATTTTCGAAACGACAAAATGTTTGGCACGATATTTGCAGATACCTCGGCAAACGAATATAATATTAAATATAATAAGGTATATGCAAAAAGGTAACATCGGGGTTACGACTGAGAACATTTTCCCCGTCATCAAAAAGTTTCTCTACAGCGACCATGAGATTTTCCTGCGCGAAATGGTGTCGAACGCTGTCGATGCCACGCAGAAGTTGAAGACACTGGCCCAGCAGGGCGAGTTCAAGGGCGACATGGGCGACCTGACGGTTCACGTCAGTCTGGACAAGGATAAGGGTACCATCACCATTTCCGACCGCGGTATCGGTATGACCGAGGAGGAAATCGACAAGTACATCAACCAGATTGCCTTCTCGGGCGTGAACGACTTCCTGGAGAAGTATAAGGACAATGCCAACAGCATCATAGGCCACTTTGGCTTGGGGTTCTATTCAAGTTTCATGGTGTCGAAGAAGGTGGAGATTGTCACCAAGTCGTACAAGGACGGCTCGAAGGCTGTCAAGTGGTCGTGCGACGGCTCGCCAGCCTACGAGATTGACGATGCCGAGAAGGAGGATCGCGGTTCGGATATCATTCTATATCTGGACGATGACTGCAAGGAATTCCTGGAGAAGGAGAAGATTCAGCAGCTGCTGACCAAGTACTGCAAGTTCATGGCGGTTCCCGTGGCATTCGGCAAAAAGCAGGAATGGTCGAGCGAGAAGAAGGAGATGGTTGACACCGCTGAGGACAACGTCATTAACGACTCTGAGCCGCTCTGGACAAAGGCTCCTTCAACGCTCAAGGACGAGGACTACACGAAGTTCTACCGCACGCTGTACCCCATGAGCGACGAACCGATGTTCTGGATTCACCTGAATGTGGACTATCCATTCAACCTCACGGGTATTCTCTACTTCCCACGCATCAAGTCGAACATAGACCTGCAGCGCAACAAAATTCAGCTGTACTGCAATCAGGTGTTCGTAACAGACCAGGTAGAGGGCATCGTGCCCGAATTCCTCACCCTGTTGCACGGCGTCATCGACTCGCCCGACATTCCCCTGAACGTCAGCCGCTCCTACCTGCAGAGCGACCGCGAGGTGAAGAAGATTTCGACGTATATCACGAAGAAGGTCGCCGACCGTCTGCAGGCCATCTTCAAGGAAGACCGCAAACAGTACGAAGAGAAGTGGGATGACCTGAAGCTGTTCATCAACTACGGTATGCTGAGCGAAGAGAGCTTCTACGACCGCGCCAAGGACTTCGCGCTGATGAAGGATACCGAGGGCAAGTACTTCACCTTCGACGAGTACAAGACGCTCATCGAGGGCAGCCAGAAGGACAAGGACGGCAACCTCATCTACCTCTATGCTACGGATAAGGAGGAGCAGTACTCGTATATTCAGGGCGCCAAGGACAAGGGCTACTCGGTATTGCTGCTGGACGGACAGCTGGACGTCCCTGCCATTCAGATGCTGGAGCAGAAGTTCGAGAAGAGCCGCTTTACGCGTGTCGATAGCGACATCATAGACCGACTCATCGTGAAGGATGACGCACCCAAGACGAATCTGACAGATGACGAGTCTGCCAATTTGTCACAGGTATTCCGTTCGCAGATGCCAAAGATGGAGAAGACCGAGTTCATGGTCGAGGTGCAGAGCCTGGGCGAGAACCAGCGCCCTGTGGTCATTACGCAGAACGAATGGATGCGCCGTATGAAGGAGATGAGCCGCTTCCAGCAAGGCATGAACTTCTATGCGCAAATGCCTGACTCACTGAACCTTGTGCTGAACGCAGACCATCCGCTGGTCAAGCGTGTACTCGACGATTGCAAAGCCAACACCGAAGAGGCACTGAAGCCCATCGACAGCGAACTGAAAGGGCAGGAAGCCCGCCTGGCTGCCATCCGTCAGGCTCAGGAGAAGAAGAAGCCTGAGGAACTGACACAGGATGACAAAGACATGAAGGCAGAGACCGAAAAGGCCATTCAGGAGCAGAAGGACAAGAAGCAGAACGTGCTCGGCACCTTCGCTGCCGGTAACGACATCGTCCACCAGCTCATCGACCTCGCCCTGCTTCAGAACGGCATGCTGAAAGGCGAAGCCCTCGACAAATTCCTGAAGCGCAGCGTAGATTTAATCAAATAGTAACGCTACCACAATCATCAGACAACGGCAGGCCCTACAATAGGAACCTGCCGCTTTTTTATGCCTCATGTGTCAGAGTCCCCTGACGGGCGCCTTCACTTTTTTTGAAGAAAAAGTGGGATGAATATTTGGTTTATTCATAAAAAAGATGTAATTTTGCAACGTGATTCAGATACAACGACATATTGAAATATTGCTGCTAAGCCATGATTGCGTGATTGTGCCAGGCTTTGGCGGCTTTATTGCACATCATGTTGATGCGCATTATGACCAGGACGACAGACTATGGCTGCCGCCTTATCGCACGTTAGGCTTTAACCCACAGTTGACGCTGAACGACTCGTTGCTCGTCCAATCGTATGTGGAGGCTTACGACATGAGTTATCCTGATGCGTTGCGCCAAATAGAATCCGAGGTGGAGGAACTGAAAGGCATCCTGCATACGGAAGGTGAATACGAGATGGACGGCGTGGGCACACTCAGTGTGAACATAGACGGCAACTATGAATTCGAGCCCTGCGAGGCTGGTATCCTATCACCTGAGGTCTATGGTCTGGCTGATTTCAGTTTCAAGCGCTTGAAGGATGCCGTGCCTCTGGCAGAGACGACACCGATGTATGCCGTTGAGGAGAAAAATGAGACCCCATCCCCTGCCCTGCTTGACTTTACCGACGAGGATGACAACAGTGAGACTCATGCTGTGGTCATCAAGATGTCGTGGGTCAGAAATGCAGTAGCCATTGCGGCTGCTATAGCATGTTTCTTCCTGTTGGCAACACCTGTGGCAAACAGTGATTTGGGTACTAAGACCATGAGCCAGTTGCAAGGCAACATCCTTTACAAGCTGATGCCTAAGGACAGCAATATGACGCCAGCGGAGCCTTTAGAAGTTAAGGAAGTTCACACACCTGAAGGTAAGAGTGTGGCACGCAATAAGGAAGTTAAGGAAGTCAAGGAAGGTAAGGAAGAAGGTAAGGAAAATATTATAGCTTCGCAGGAAGCCAAAGGCACCTATTGCATTGTGTTGGCCAGCCAGGTAAAGCGCAATAATGCTGAAGTGTTTATTGAGCAAGTAAAGAAGCGTGGTATTTCGGATGCCAGAATCAACATCGATAACGGTACTTTGCGTGTCATCTGCGGTGGATACGATAATCAGTCGGATGCCTATAACCATCTGAACAAGATAGCTACAGACATAGAGTTTGCTGATGCGTGGGTGTATAAGATTAAAGGAGTATGAAGCGCGTCAGATGTCCTAAGTGCGACAACTACATTACTTTTGACGAAACAAAATATGAAGCGGGCCAGTCGCTCGTCTTCAAGTGTGACCAGTGCGGACGCGAGTTTGGCATACGTATCGGTGTGTCGAAACTGCGTAATACCCAGAAGGATGAGAATGCAGCGTTGAATTCTGAATTACAAATGCCGAACTGCGAATGTGGCTCGATTGTCGTGATTGAAAACGTGTTCCACTTCAAGCAGGTATTGCCTTTGCGCATGGGTAACAACGTGATAGGTCGCTACCAGAAAGGAAATCCCATCAATACAGCTTTCGAGACGGTTGACCCCAGCGTTGACCTGAACCACTGCACCATCAACGTCAGTCGTGACAAACGCGGCGGACTGCGCTATACGCTGATGGACAACAACAGTAATACGGGTACGTTTGTGGGCGATGTAGAACTGCAGCCTCGCGAACGCCGTATCATAGAAGATGGCACCCTCTTTACATTAGGTGCCACCAGCATTATCTTACGCACTGCCGATGTAGAGGAAGATCATTCCTAACAGTACGAGTGCCAAATCGAACGCTTTTGCCTTCAAATTCTTTTCGTGTAAGAAAGCTGCACCAAACAAGAAGCTGACAACCACGGAACCCCTTCGTATCATAGAAACAATGGAAATCATGGCGTCGGGCAATGATAGCGAATAGAAATACATGAAGTCGGCTGTTGACAGGAAGATGCTGACGCCAATGATAGCCCAACTCCAGTGGAACGGTGTCGTGTCGTTATGCTTAGGCCACCACAACAGGTAGAGCATGGCCAGCATCATGAAACACTGATAGATGTTGTACCACGACTGTACCATCATGCGGTCTAACCCTACACCCCCGCTTTCGACGGGTGCCATCAGATATTTGTCGTAGAGTCCGCTGATAGCACCCAATGCTGCTGCTCCAACTATCATCCATATCCAGCGGTCGTGTTTGAAATCGATACCCTCTTTCTTGCCACTACGGCTTAACATCAGAAATGAGAGGAAAGCCAGCAGGACACCAATCCACTGCCATCCGTTCAGGCGTTCGCCAAAGACAAGTAATGCACCGACAAGCACCATGACGGGACGTGTGGCATTGATAGGTCCTACGATGGTCAGCGGCAAGTGCTTCATGCCGAAATAGCCTAATATCCAACTGGACAGCACAATGAGGGCTTTCAGCACGATATATTTATGCATGTCCCAACCGCCTGATGCAACCTGGAAGATAGTGCCGTCGAGCATATCTGTACTGGCACTCAGTACGATGAACGGCAGGAAAATCAATGATGAGAACAGGGTGTTGAGAAACAATACGGGAATAACGGCATTGCCCTTCAACGCTTCCTTTTTCAGTGAATCGTAACAACCCAGCAACGCTGCTGACAGAAATGCTAATAGTAACCAAGCCATATATAAGTGAAAAGTGAAGAGTGAAAAGTGAAGAATTTAATATTCGACTGATTCTAAGAATAGTGCTTTGGCGGGCATCGACTCGCCAGCCTGCGTGCGCTGTCCGCCTTCTATCACCCGCCGGAAGTCGTCTATCGACATACGGCCTCTGCCTACTTCCACAAGGGTACCGACTACCGCACGCACCATATTACGCAGGAAACGGTTGGCGGTGATTTCGAAATACCACTCAGTGTCGGATATCTGGTGCCATTTGGCATGGGTTACTTGGCAAAGCGTCGTCTTCACATCACTGCCGGCCTTGCAGAAGGCACCGAAATCCTCGTACTCGCAGAGAATACGTCCAGCCTCGTTCATCAAATTGAAGTCGAGACGATAGTGCATCTCCTGAGAATAGCGACGAGCAAAGGGATTTTTATGGGTATGTATATAATAATGATATGTTCGCGCGCGCGCAGAGAAGCGGGCATGCATATCAGGAGCGACCTGCTCGACACGGCTCACACTGATATCGTAAGGCAACAGACCATTGAGTTTCATGGTGAGCGTAGCAGGCTCGAAGACGGCATCGGTATCGAAATGGGCTGCCATCATACGGGCGTGAACACCAGCATCGGTACGTCCGGCACCCGTCACACTGATGGTTTCACGCAACAGGAGCGACAGACAACGTTCCAACTCGCTCTGTACCGTCACGCCATTGGGCTGCACTTGCCAACCGTGATACCGTTCGCCATCATAGCTAAACCAAATGAAATAGCGCATTGAACATTAAACAGTAGGTAGGATGAATAGTAATGAATAATATATCTGGCCTAACAGAACGTAAAACAGCAGCCACGGGGCTCCGCAGCGAATGCCGTCGATGAGCGACTGATAGACATCGGACATGTTGCGATAACTGCCTGCCACGTAGCCATAGACGGTGCTGAGCAGCGTCACGCCAAAGGCAAACATGGGAACTGCGGCAGCAGAGAATGGCGAAGGCCAAAGTGATCCTGTAGCAGACAACAGGACTGCATGTGGAATCATGACCAGCAGGACAATGACACCTACATAGACCACAAACAGCAGCAACGTGATAATCAGCGCACGACTCTGACGATAGGATGACTGGAAGTGCAGGATGCCACACCCCTTCAGACTGCCGTATGCCATCGTCAGCAACAGCAGGCAGAGCAATACAGGCGTTCCTAACACATCAGAGAAATGTCCCAAGAACCAGCGCAATCCCTCGCTGGACAATAGCGAACGAACGCCACTGGCAGGATTGGCTGCTGCAAGGAGCCACGACACCAGCATGAGCAGCAGTTGGGCTGCAAACAGCAGGAACGCAATATGTGGAAGATACTTATTCCGCATCGGGTTCCAAGTTGTCAATATCGAGGATTCGGAGTTCCAAGGCGCGAACCACCAGGCGTGTGGCGTTCACACTCTCGCCACCCGGGAAGAGTTTGCGCACCAGCTCGTTCTGTCGTTTCTCCAGACTCTTTACACCGAAAGGCATACCTCGCAACGTCGTAATCTGATCCTTTGTATAGCCTAAAGCCAAGTGGCGCAGAAAACGTTCGTCATACTCATCAATCTCGTAATTGATCAGTGCCTCCTGACGAGCCAGCTGCGACGAGACGGCATGTTTGAAACGCTCGACAATCTTTTCGAGAATGGGCTCGTTGAACACCAGCTGCTTGCCCTCCATCACCGCCATGACGTCGTGACGGGTCAGCAGTTCGCCGCTCTTCAGGATAATACCATCGGCACCGGCATCGAGCACGTCAACCCAAAGTTTCTCGTTCAGTATCTCGCCCGTAAAGATGAGCACTTTCACCTGTTTGTAGAGTTCTTTGGTTTGACGACAGATTTCAACACCAACGGTGGTCGAACCGCCCAGTCCAAGGTCGAGCAGCACGAGGTCGGGCTGTTGCTGTTTGATCAGTCGCCAAAAGCTGGCCTCATTTTCTGCAGTCCCAATAACCTCAGCTTCGGGAATCTCATGACGTACAATGCCTTCAGTACCTTTGAGTTCGAGGGGCACGTCCTCGACAATAATCATCTTAAATTTTTCCATTGTATCTGGGTAATGTAATAGTTATTTCGTTTTCTTCTATCGTAATGCCACAACCGCGACGATGCGTAGCCTCGCCATGATCGCGAACGATTTGGCGGCACATCCACCTGTCGATATCCGACCTGAATGCAGCATTCATCGTAAACGACACGTACTGCTCGTCTTTAGCATTTGCCTGAACATTAGATGGCTTCATCATCTCGAAGAGGTATCGCAACATGTTCTCGTCGCCCAACACCTGCTGGCCGTAGAGCGTCATGGGATGCACGTGCAGGCGCACCTGCTCAACCTGCCGCATGGCCTGTTCGCTCAGTATGCCGTACAACTGGCGATAGTATTGCGTTACCTCGCGTAAGGCGTTAAGGTCGCCATTATCCACCAACTGCCGAATACGGTCGGGATAGTACATGGTCTCGTGCTTGAGAGCAGACAGGCAGTTGTCGAGCACATTGTTGGCCACATGCAGCTTGGCGGCTTCCAGCTCCAAGCGGTGCAGTTCGTCGTCGGCCATCTCGATATTATCCAGCTGCATGCGCTCGCGCTTGAAGCGTTCATGAAGTCGGTGACGATAATAAAGCATGTAGTAGGCAGGTACTATCAACAGTAACAATACGATCAACAGCATCACTGCTATGCGCTTGTTAATCTGCGACTGCTGCATCGTACGACAATAGTCGGCCAGCGTATTATCTGCCGACATTTCCTTGAACAGTTGCGTATATACCTTATTATTATAATTATAGAGCGACCACCGGTGCAGCGACAGGGCAGCAACGGCACTCTCGTTGCGAATGTCGAGAATAATCTGATAGTTGATGTCAATGCTGTCATGATACCACTGTATCTCGGCAGGCATCTGGCTACTGTTGCCCTGCGACACCATGAGCAGCTGACTATTGGGACGCAATGTGTTGTACTGCAGATTGAGATACTTATAGCAGGAATCGGCAAACTGCAACGTACGTTCATAATGACCATTGACGTTACAGAAATAGGCTGAATCGGCAAAAATATGTGCACGCTCAATGGGGTTGTCGGGTTTTAACGGTTTGCTGTTAGCGGTTAGCGGTTGGCCCATAGCCCATAGCCAAAAGCCAATAGCCAAAAGCCTGACAATGCCCTTAGGCAGTCGGAAGAAGAAACGCGAACCCCTGCCTTCCTCGCTCTCAGCTGACAACATACAGACATTGAACAACTGGCTCATCTTACGGTATTTCTCGATGATACCCTTGCAGTTCATCAGTCCGAAACCATGCGAGCGCGTCCCCTTGTCTGAAACCTTATGCTCAAAGACATGAGCCAAAGCATCTTCACTCATGCCACAGCCTGTGTCCTTGACGGATATCTCAACATAGTCGTTGCCGACAGTGGCAGAAACGTTGACACTACCACCACGTTCTGTAAACTTACGGGCATTGTCGGCCAGTGTGTTAATCATAAAGAGTGTCAGCACGCGGTCGGCTTTCACGGTAGCATCAACCGGTTCTACCTGCAAATCAACACCCTTCATCTCAAAACTTGTCTTGCTACGGGCAATGATGTCAAACAATTCCTGCAGGCGGAAACTTTCTATATGCAGATTCAGCTCTCCCTGCCGCAGCTGAATCCAGCGCGTCAGCAGATTGTTTTGCTGATTGATGTTGTCGGTGAGTTCACGGATATAGTCCAGCTGACTGTCGTCGTTCGCGTAATGGTCAACGGTATAAAGGATGCGGTCTATCAGAGGCGTGATACTCATGATGAGCGACACCTTGGCACGTTGCTCCAAGTGTCGGCGTTCGTTATTGCTGACACGCAGGCGGGCTTCGGCAACCTCCTCATTCTTTTGTTCCAGCAGGTCGTCCAATGCGTGGTCTTCCTTTTGCCGCTGGTTCAAATGATTGAACAGCCACAACAGGAACAGCAACAGGATAATGGCAACCAGCACGGCCAGTATCATCCAGTTGAGCTGGCTTGCCGAACGGTCCAGCGTCTCGGCGCGCGCCTCTAACTCGCGGTCCTGGCGCGTCTGCTCCTGCAGGTCTATATAGATATTACGATTGTAGTCGCTTTGTTGTTTGTCGTTCACAGCTGCGTATGCCACCGACAACTGTTCGCGAATGCTCGCCACCAAGTCGGGGGCCTGATTGATGCGCTGGTCCTCCAAGGCTTTCGACAGGTAGACCAATGCCTGTTCGTTGTCGTCTAAGGCATGATAGCAGGAGGCCAACGTACGATAGGCACCTGCAATCTGGTAGACATCACCATATTGTTTAAATAACTCCAGCGCCTCTTCTGCCAGTTTGATGTCATCCTCATGCTCAGCCAAAGCCTCCTTGGCCTGTGCCTCAAAGTAAGTAAAATGGTAACGCTGGGCGATAGACAGGCAACGGTGCAGATAGTCTATCTCCTCAGCATGTATCTGGTTGGGCGTACCCTCGGTCAGAATACCGCCTGCACCAACGTTATACAAGTAGTTCAGGTACTGAGCCGTATCACGACGCAGTTCGTGAAGGTTCAGCTGTTGCAGGGCTTCGATGGACTGGCGTTCCAATCCTACATAATAATAATAGGTGGAGTTGACAATGGCAAACTCCGTTTCTGCATAGCGTAATCTACCCTGTTGACGTTCGTCCAGTTTGTCATGTTCTTCGTCAATACGCTTCATACAAGTGATGGCGCGTTCACGGAAGTCGTGATAATCCTTATTACGGGAACGACGCTGACACAAACGCATCTGCTGCACATAGCACACCAGTAGTTCCAACTGGTTGTCAGTCATCTCTGGAATCTGATTCAGATAGTCCTCGGCAGCCTTGTAATCCATCCTGACAATCTTAACAAAAGCCAGATTGTTCAGTCCTTCAGCAGTTTCTTTCGCTGCTAAGGCATAGTGTTCTACAGAGTCAATATCGCGGTAATGATAGGCATATGATAAAGTATTCAGCCTGTCCATCGCCTGCCTATCTGGCGATGAACAAGCTGAAAATATAAGTAGTGCAAACAGCGTGTTAAGCGCGAGCCTTAGCCACATAACCCAGTGCTTCCTTGCACTTGTCAGTTACATACTGCCAGTCGCCGGCCTTCACCTTGTCACTTGGGAAGAGCTTAGAACCCATGCCGACGCAGAAGACACCAGCCTTAAACCAGCCCTTCAGGTTCTCCTCCTCAGGAGCAACACCGCCAGTCACCATGATCTTTGACCAAGGCATTGGAGCCTTCAGGCCTTTTACCATGTTTGGACCAACAACGTCGCCAGGGAATACCTTCGTCAAGTCGCAACCCAACTCCTGAGCCTTACCAATCTCGCTGACAGTCATACAACCTGGGCAGTAAGGAACGAGACGGCGGTTGCAGACAGGAGCGATGTCAGGATTCAGCAGCGGACCTACAACGAAGCAGGCACCCAGCTGAATATACATGGCTGCGGTAGGCGCATCGACGATAGAGCCAATACCCAGAGCCAATTCAGGACATTCCTTGTCGGCCCACTTGACCAGTTCGCCGAAAATCTCCTGTGCGAAGTCACCACGGTTTGTAAACTCAAAGGCACGAACGCCACCCTCGTAGCAAGCCTTTACTACATTCTTGCAAGTCTCCAAATCCTTGTGATAGAAAACAGGAACCATACCCGTCTCACCAATCTTCTTCAGGACTGCTATCTTATCAAACTTTGCCATAATCTAATTATTAACCATTGAACATTGACCATTAACTATTAGCGCTGAACGCGTCCGTTAGCATTACCGCCAGCCAGACTCTCGACCTCGTCAACACCAACCAGGTTGAAGTCGCCATTGATAGTGTGCTTCAGAGCAGAAGCAGCCACAGCAAACTCAAGAGCCTCGCCCTGAGTCGGCTTGGTCAGCAGACCGTGAATCAGACCACCAGAGAACGAGTCACCACCACCTACGCGGTCAATGATAGGATTGATTTCGTAACGTTTTGACTGATAGAACTCCTTGCCATCGTAAATCAGAGCCTTCCAGCCGTTGAAAGTAGCGCTATAGCTCTCGCGCAGCGTAGAAACGACATACTTGAAGCCGAACTCCTTCATCATCTGCTTGAAGATGCCCTCGTAACCGGCAGCATCGGTCTGACCACCCTCAACGTCAGCATCGGGCTTGAAACCAAGGCACAGCTCAGCGTCTTCCTCGTTGCCAATACATACGTCAACATACTTCATCAGCGGGCGCATGATAGAGATAGCTTTCTCTGAAGTCCACAGCTTCTTACGGAAGTTCAGGTCAACAGATACCGTCACACCATGACGCTTAGCAGCCTCACAAGCCAGTTTGGTCAGCTCGGCAGCCTTATCAGAAATAGCTGGTGTGATACCACTCCAGTGGAACCAGGCAGCGCCTTCCATGATAGCGTCGAAGTCGAAATCCTGAGGATCGGCTTCAGCAATAGAGCTGTGGGCACGGTCGTAGATAACCTTTGAAGGACGCATACTTGCACCAGTCTCAGCATAGTACAAACCAACACGGTCGCCACCACGAGCAATAAACTGGGTGTTGACACCATAGCGGCGGAGTGCATTCACTGCAATCTGACCAATCTCGTGCTTGGGCAGCTTTGACACAAAGTAAGCCTCGTGACCATAGTTAGCCACACTGACAGCTACGTTAGCCTCACCACCACCGGGGATGATGCGGAATGACTCACTCTGAATAAAACGGTCGTTGCCCATGGGCGAAAGGCGGAGCATAATCTCACCTAAAGTTACAATCTTTGCCATTTGTTTTAGTATTAAATAAATGATTCTTTGTTTAACTTTTCTGCAAAGTTACGGCTTTTTTTGTAATTGACCAAGAAATTCGCCAAAAAAACTGCCAAAAACTTCCGTAAACGTTTTTTTTAAAAAAAAGAACAAAGTTTGGGGGCAGTCTCGTTTTTTTTATTTACCTTTGCACATAGTTATGGAAACAGGAAAGATTAGGATTAAGGATATCGCTGAGCGTGCCGGGGTTAGTGTCGGTACGGTGGATCGTGTCTTACACGATCGTCCCAACGTGTCTCCAAAGGCACTTGAGAAGGTAAAGAAGGCCTTGGACGAGATGGACTACAAGCCCAACATGTATGCCTCGGCTCTGGCTTATAACAAGACGTACAACTTCTACGTTGTACTTCCCAAACACGAACAGGAGGCGTATTGGGACGAGATAGAAGAAGGGGCACAGGCCTGTACGGATTTCCGGCGCGACTTTGGCATCACCCTCAAATTCGTCTATTACGAACGTTTCAATAATGCAGCATTCACACGCATGGTACGCGAATTCTTTACGGCCAAGATTGACGGCGTGGTTATCGTGCCGACAACCTTGGAACAGACTGCCCGCTTTACTGAGAAGCTGACGGAGCGTCAAATTCCATACGTGCTGCTGGACTCGTACATGCCTGACCTGAAGCCTCTTTCCTTCTTCGGACAAGACTCGTTTGCCAGTGGCTATTTTGCAGCCAAGATGCTGATGCTCATTGCTGGCAAGGAGAAAGAGATTGCCCTCATGAAACAGACTCGCGACGGCAAGGTGGCTTCCAAACAGCAGGCTAACCGTGAAACAGGTTTCCGTCACTATATGGTCGATCACTTCCCCGACGTTAAAATTACGGAAGTGGACCTGCCGTTGGACGAGGAGCACAAGGAATACGACTCGATTCTTGATAAATTCTTCAAGGATCATCCGAAGGTGCATCACTGTATCACGTTCAATTCGAAGGCTCACCTCGTTGGTCAGTTCCTTCAGAAGACCAACCGACGCAACGTTCAGATTATGGGTTACGACATGGTGCCCAAGAATGAAGAGTGCATCAGGCAGGGCAGCATCTCGTTCCTGATAGCCCAGCATGCTTATCAGCAAGGCTACTCCAGTGTCGATGCGCTGTTCAATGCTATCGTTATGAAGCGTGCCGTCAATCCTGTGAACTACATGCCTATAGAAATCCTGACCAGAGAAAATGTGAACTTCTACAGAAGGACAGCAATTTAAACAAACAATACATTATTTATTTTATGGAACAAGCTACATTTCTTAAAATTAATCCTGCTGACTCAGTGGTAGTGTGTCTGAGCGCTAAGAAACAAGGCGACATCATCGAGGTGGATGGTAAGCAAATCACAGTTAATCAGGACACGCCTGCCGGTCACAAAGTTCTGATTGTTGACGTTAAGCAAGGCGAAAACATCATCAAGTACGGTTATCCTATCGGTCATGCCCGCGAGGACTTGAAGGCTGGCGACTGGGTCAATGAGAATAACCTGAAGACTAATCTAAGCGGAACGCTCGAATACACATACCAACCTGTAAACGAGAAACTTAGTATTAAAGACGAAAAGCGAACCTTTAAGGGATATGTCCGTAAGAACGGCGATGTTGGTGTGCGCAACGAAATATGGATTGTGCCCACTGTGGGCTGTGTGAACGGTATTGCCGAGCGTCTGGCCGAACAACTTCGTAAAGAGACTAAAGAAGAAGGTATTGATGCCGTATGGACTTGGCACCACAACTATGGCTGCTCTCAGCTCTCTGAGGACCACGAGAACACCCGCAAGGTGTTGCGCGACATCTGTCTGCACCCCAATGCCGGTGGCGTACTGGTGCTGAGCTTGGGATGTGAGAACAACCAGCCTGAGGACTTCATGGCTATGTTGGGCGACTACGACAAGAGCCGTATCAAGCTGTTGGTTACCCAGCGTGTTGAGGGCGACGAGATGGAAGCTGGCATGCAGATTCTGCGCGAGCTTTACGCTCAGGCCAAGCAAGACAAGCGCCAGGATGTCAGCGTCGCAAAACTGCGCGTCGGTCTGAAATGTGGCGGTTCCGACGGCTTCTCGGGCATTACCGCCAATCCGCTGGTTGGCGAATTCTCCGACTGGCTCGTGGCTCAGGGTGGTACCAGTGTACTGACTGAGGTACCAGAGATGTTTGGTGCCGAGACAATTCTGATGAACCGCTGCGAGAACAAGGAATTGTTCAATCAGACCGTTTCCATGATTAATAATTTCAAGAACTACTTCTTATCGCATGGCGAGCCCGTGGGCGAGAATCCTTCACCAGGCAACAAGGCTGGTGGTATCTCGACCCTTGAGGACAAGGCTTTGGGCTGCACGCAGAAGTGTGGTAAGGCGCCTGTTAGTGGTGTTATGGAGTATGGAGACCGTCTGCAGAATAGTGGTCTGAACCTACTTTCTGCTCCCGGCAACGACCTCGTAGCCTCTACTGCCCTCGCCTCTTGCGGTTGCCACATCGTGCTATTTACCACAGGTCGTGGCACACCTTTCGGCACTTTCGTTCCGACGATGAAGGTGGCAACGAATCCTGTTCTTGCCAAAAACAAGCCTCACTGGGTCGACTTCTCAGCTGGTCAGCTGGTAGAAGGCCGTACCATGCAGGAGATTGTTCCTGAGTTCATTGACAAGGTACTGGCTGTTGCTTCTGGCGAGAAGGCTCGCAACGAGGAGAACGGCTATCGTGAAATATCAATCTTCAAGAACGGCGTAACGCTGTAATCAATTGATAATTGACAATTGATAATTAAGAGTTAAGAGTTAAGAGTTAAGAATTGAAAAAAGGACTCATCGCATTATCACCCCTCGTGGTGTTCATTATATTGTATTTAGTCACCAGCATCATCGCTGGTGACTTCTACAAAGTGCCCATCACAGTGGCTTTCATGACTGCTTCGGCGTATGCCGTCGTGGTTTGCGGTGGTCTGCCTTTGGGCAAACGCATCGACATTTTCAGTCGTGGTGCCGGAACAGGGCAGATGATGCTGATGATCTGGATTTTCATTCTGGCTGGTGCCTTTGCTCATTCCGCAAAGATCATGGGCGCTATCGATGCTACCGTCAACCTCTCGCTGACGCTCCTGCCTGGCAACATGCTGTTGGCGGGACTGTTCCTGGCTGCCTGCTTTATCTCGTTGTCGGTGGGCACCAGTGTGGGCACTATCGTTGCACTGACGCCTATTGCTGCAGGCATTGCTTCGCAGACTGGTTCGTCGATAGCCTTGCTGACGGCAGTCGTCGTGGGTGGCTCGTTCTTTGGCGACAACCTGTCGTTCATCTCCGACACGACCATTGCTGCCACTCAGACTCAAGGATGCCGTCTCAGCGACAAGTTCCGCGTCAACTCCTTCATTGTAGTACCTTCCGCCCTGGTGGTGTTTGTCATCTACCTCTTCATGGGTTCAGGCATTCATTCGCCCCAACACGTACCAGACGTGTCGTTCGTCAAGGTTATACCTTATTTAATAGTATTGCTGACAGCCATCTTCGGCATGAACGTCATGGCCGTGCTGGCTTTGGGCATTCTGTCGAGCGGACTCATCGGACTCCTGACTTCCAGTTTCGACTTCTACGGTTGGTTGGGCGCAATGGGCACAGGTATCGTAGGCATGGGCGAACTCATTATCATCACGATGATGGCAGGTGGACTGTTAGAAATCATCAAGTACAATGGCGGTATCGACTACCTCATCCGTCTGCTTACCAGTCATGTCAGCAACAAACGGGGTGCCGAATTGTCGATAGCTGCTTTGGTGTCGATGGTCAACCTCTGTACGGCGAACAATACCGTTGCCATTCTTACTGTGGGTGGTATTGCCAAGCAGATTGGCGACCGCTATGGCGTTGACAATCGCAAATGTGCCTCCATTCTCGACACGTTCTCGTGTACCATGCAGGGGCTTATTCCCTACGGTGCGCAAATGTTAATGGCAGCCGGACTGGCTCAGCTCAATCCCGTCAGCATCCTACCCTACCTCTATTATCCGGTAATAGTCGGCATTGTCGCTTTGCTGACTATCTTGTTACGATACCCCAAACGTTACTCTTGAAACATTGTTATGGACATTATATTCAGAAATCTGCAACGACTGGTTTTCAGCGACGAGTTTTATGGTCAGGAAGCTATTGAACCCATGTCCGAATGGAAATGGAACAAACTCTACGAGTTTACCATTGCCTATGGCATAGGTCCTTGGGTGGCCGATGGTTTCCGCCGTTATAGTGATGATTTCTTCTTGCAGCCTTCCGATTCATTGCGCGAACAGTTCCTCGCGTTAAATGGCGAGCGTAATCAGGAGTTGCTGGGTAAGTTCAAACTGAACTTGATGCGTTCGCAGCATGTTATGAATCGCTTTACACGAGAGTCGTTACAGGCTTATTTCAACGAATTCATGCACACTATTCGCAATATCGAGGAATAGCGATTAGCCGTTGGTATCAGTATTAGCTGTTAGCAATTGGCTATTGGCTAATGCTTGAAGCGTATTTCCCTTAAATGATGATTACCCATGAAACGGCTCTTATCCACATAGCCGTTGACACCTTGAATACGTCCTTTACCGGTATATTGCCACATGGTAATATCGCGATCATCAGCAACCACGGGTTCTTGGTCGGTATACATGGCAATCATGATTTTATAGTCGTCCACCTTGCCCAGCAGGTGCTTGTTGTAGAAGTTGCGCCCCGTATATAGCAACGGCTTCTGCCGGTAGGCTTCTTCCACCAAGTCCAGGAAATAGAATAGCGAGTCGCAGAACACGTCGGTGTCCAGACCGCCTGTTGACTCGATGTCAATCATCGGAATCAGGTCCTGTTCATCGGGCAGACACTGCGACATGAAGTTCTTCAACTGGCGCTGCTGGTCGGTCAGCGGACGATAGAAATGGTACGACCCTACCTTCAATCCGTGTCTGTGAGCCATTTGGATGTTACGCTCGAATGTGGCATCAATGCGGTCACCTCCCTCAGTAGCCTTCAGATAGACGTATGCCATGTTGGTATTATCGCCGATGGTCTGCCAGAACACGTTGCCCTGATAGTGACTCAGGTCGATGCCGTGAATGTGTGAGCACGTGTCTTCGCACATGATATTAGGATTGACGGCAGGTGCCAACTGCTCTTCAGGAGCTCCGCCTATGCTGTCGCTGACTTCTTCCTGCGCCCACGCGTATATATTAAATAGGAGTGCTATCGCTGTTAAAACAATCTGTTTCTTCATTTTTCTGTTAAATTTAGGTGCAAAGATACTAAAAATTGCAGAAAAAGCCGTAACTTTGCGCCAAAATATCACAAGAATGAAGCATTTTTTGATTTCTATAACAATGCTGCTACTCCTGACGGCATGCAGCAAGGACAGCAACAATAACTCGGAACCCACCACGGCTCGCCGGACGGTGATTGTATTTATTTCTGGCGACAACACGCTTTCGTCGTTTACCAATGGCGATATCCAAGAGTTGGTCAACGGTTCGTATAACACGCTCTCAGGTGACGACCGTCTCGTGATGTATGTTGACCGCATTAGCAATAATGAAAAACCGTTCATTGCCCGCATCACTGGCAATTCAAGCCATCCTGTCGATACGCTGTTTAAGTATAGCGAAGACTTCTATACATCTGAGCCTAAAGCATTTACAGAAATACTTAGCCGTATTATGAAGCTATGTCCTGCCAAAGAGTACGGTCTCGTCTTATGGGGTCATGCCAGCGGGTGGTGCTTCGAAAAGGATAAGCGTCGTGCCTTTGGCATTGATAATGGTAACAATTCGCAGAATGCCAACAATGGACTTTGGCTCAGCATCCCCGATATGCGTGCCTGTTTCGAGCAGTTAGGCATCAAATGGAAATACATTTTTGCTGACTGCTGTAACATGATGGGGGTTGAGGTGGCATACGAACTGCGTCATTGTGCCGACTACCTCATAGGCTCGCCTGCCGAGATTCCTGGATTTGGTGCGCCCTACAACAAAATGGTAAAGCATTTCTTCGGCCAGTCCGAAACCTTCTACAACGACATTGCCGACACTTATGCTGCGGACTATCCCAACTACCTGCCCATTTCGGTCATCCGTCTCAGCCAGATGGACTCGTTAGCCGCTGCCACAAAAAAAGTCATGCCTGCCATTGCTGCGCACCTGAAGCAGGGTGATGCTACTGCCACTAAAGGCATCATCTATTATTATGCACCAAATGGACGCTCCGATAACTCCAACAAGTCGATGTACGACATAAACGACATGATACGTACTGCCCTCGTCGAGCAGCCCCAAGCCTACGACGCCTGGTTTGAAGTCTTCAAGAAAGCTGTTCCCAAGCGTGTCACTTCCGAAATGTGGCAAACCAACTATAATAGCGGACTAGGTACCGTCAATTTCAATGACTTTAAAGTTACCGATGCCAAGATGGGCTGCGTCAGCATGTTCTTCCCCCTCGACCTATATTATGCCAAAACATGCCTCTATACTTACAATACCGACATCAAGAACATGCAGTGGTATCAGGCAGTAGGCTGGTCGTCCGTCGGCTATTGACAGCTTATTTCTAATCGCTCCATATCGGCTGCTCGATGGTAATCCCATGTGAGCATACTGACGATTTGAAAGGATAAAGACAGGAAAAACATAGAAAAACGTTACATTTTGATTATATTTTACTAAATATAGCGACAAAGTGTAAGTTATACAACGATTTTAATTTCAAAGCGACAACACATTCAGCAGTATGTCGCTTTTTTGTATTACTTTTGCACCTGAAAATTTTTCAGATAATAAAAAAGTAGTTATGAAAGTAAAGAAACGTTGGGTAATCCTGATGACGGCAATGACAATTATTGCACTCGCAGGAGTCTTTGTAGGTGAGCCTACTTTCGAGTGTGACTGGTCGGTAATTTCCGCTGCCGATGTGGCATGGCTGATTACGGCCACTATTTTCGTGTTGATGATGACGCCTGGACTGTCGTTCTTCTATGGCGGTATGGTGGGGGCAAAGAATGTCATTTCCACCATGCTACAGTCGTTTATCGCCATGGGATTGATATCGGTTCTTTGGGTGGTCATCGGTTTCTCGCTGTGCTTTGGCGACGACATCGGTGGCATCATTGGCAATCCCCTAACGTTCCTCATGTTCCAGCATGTGGGTGCCGAGGTCTATACCACGCCTGCAGGCAACGTACTGGGCGGTGCCACTATTCCGTTGGCCCTGTTCGCTCTGTTCCAGATGAAGTTTGCCATCATCACGCCGTCGCTTATCACGGGCTCGTTTGCTGAGCGTGTGCGCTTCTCGGCCTACATGTTTTTCATGATGTTTTTCTTTTTCCTCATCTACTGTCCACTGGCTCACATGACGTGGCATCCCGAGGGACTGTTTATGCGATGGGGGGTCATCGACTTCGCCGGTGGTATCGTGGTTCACGCCTCCAGTGGTGTGGCTGCCCTTGCCGGTGCCATCTACTTGGGACGTCGCAAAGCGGAGACCCGTAAGAGCGAACCTGCCAACATCCCCTTTGTACTTCTGGGAGCCGCCATGCTGTGGCTCGGTTGGTTTGGTTTCAATGCGGGTTCTTCGCTTCATGCCGACGGACAGGCCATCAAGGCATTCCTGAACACGAATACCGCTTCGGCTACGGCCATGATGACCTGGATATTCTTCGACTGTCTGCGTGGTCGTAAACCCTCAGCCATGGGTGCCGCCGTAGGTTGTGTGGTCGGCTTGGTGGCCATCACGCCTTCTGCCGGTTACGTTACCGTTGGTCAGAGCATCTTCATTGCCTTTGCCATTACCATTATCTGTAACGTTGCCGTCTATTGGCGTTCACACTCCCGCATAGACGATGCCCTCGACGTGTTCCCGACGCACGGTACTGGTGGTATCTTCGGTACCGTCCTGACGGGTATCTTCATCCAGGAGGGACTCATCGCCGGCACATGGGATGGCTTTGTCATCTTCCTCTACCACCTGCTGGCCATCGTCATCGTCTTCGTCTACACCTTCGCCATGAGCTGGGCAGGCTATAAACTCATCGACTGTCTCATCCCCATGCGTGTTTCAGCCTACAGCGAGAAAGTCGGCCTCGACTTCTCACAACATGACGAGCACTACGGACTGGCGCATATCGGCGAACGTGAATTGGCGGAATACGAGGAGCATATACGCGAAAAGAACAAATAATAAAGAACTAATAATAAAGAACAAATAGAAAAAGAATCGCCCTTCACTGTGTGTGAGGGGCGACTCTTATTAATTATAGGGGGATTGAAATCAGATGGGGAGTTCAAGCACGAAGCGACAACCGGGGCCTGCATACTCGCCGTCAAGCGTGAGTTCGCCACCTAAGCGGCGGGCTATGTTACGGGCTACGGTGAGTCCGACGCCCTGACCATCGAAGTACTGGTTGAGCTTGAGGTAGGGTTCGAAGACGCGTTCTGCATCGGCGGCCTCAATGCCTGAGCCTGTATCCTCAACGGTATAGATGGCCTGCATCTTCTCCATATCGACATTGACCATGAGCTTAACACTGCCTTCGGAAGTGAACTTCAGGGCATTTTCCAGCAGATGGGTCAGGGCACGAACGGCCTTGCTGAGGTTGGTAGAGAGCATGGTAACAGCAGCGTCGGGAGCCACAATACTCTCGAACTTGATGTACTGGGCCTTGTCGATGCCCGAGAGACGAATGGCCTCGTCAGAGACTTGGGTCACCATGACATTGTCGGTGCGGCTGATAGGCGGCAGGTCGGCAGGGATATCGTCAAGGTCGACAATCTTTGCCAGCATGCCTTGCAGTTTGATGTCGCCAGTGGCGCGAAGGGCTGACTGCAGGTGCTGCATAAGAGGATTCATGACCTCGGCCTTCTTCTGCGTCGTCTCCTTCAACTGGTTCAGCTCGACGTAGAGGGCGTTGCAGCGCTTTTCGAGAGCCTCGTTGGCCTGGCGTGACTTCTCCTTCTCTTCTTCCATCTTGTCGAAGGCCAGCAGTGCCTGCTCGTAGCCCTCGCCAACGTTATCGAAGTTCTTTTCGAGTGCACGATAGTCTTCGAGCAGCTTCTGCTGTTCGTCCACACGTCGCTGATAGTCGGCCAGCAGCTGTTTCTGCTCGTCAGCCTGCTTGCGACTGGACTTCAGCTCGAAATAATATGCTATGCCAAGCACGACGGCAATGGCAAGTGCAATCAGGAAAGCATATAACATATAATTAGGAATTACAAATTACGAATTATGTTGTTATTCGGCTTTCTTTTCAACCTTCATAAACTTGGTGAAGCCGGTCATGGCCAGCACCTTGTAGATTTCAGCGTTTACGTTGGTCATCTTGAACTGGCCGCGCTGCTGCATCACGGTACGCATGGTCTTCTGAATGATACGCAGACCGCTCGATGCCATGTAGTTCAGGTCTGTGCAGTCCATCTCCAAATCCACACCGCCATCAGCCAATGCGGGCTGAATCTCCTTTTCAAACTCTGGGGCGTTCATAGTGTCAATACGCTGTCCGGTCTTAATGATGGTCTTACCATTCTCTTTGATAATCTGTGTCATAATGCTTAATATTTTAAATTGTTGTTATTATTATTTGATTTCTTTTGTCATTGTCAGCAGGTTCTTGCCCTCCAGACGTTGATAGGACACCTCGTTCATGATGTTCTTAACGATATAGATGCCCATACCGCCAATGTCGCGCTCCATAGGGTTGATGTCGGGGTTGGCGTCTTCCTTGGCAGTAGGGTCGAACTCCTTGCCACGGTCAGTGAGCACAAAGGTAAGCTCCTTGCCGTGGCTTTCGGCCACGAGCTCGATCTCGGCAGTCTTACCTTCGGGATACGCATAGAAGATGACGTTGGACACCATCTCCTCAAGCACCAGATTCAGATTCATCTGGAGCTCCATGTCTAATCCCAGTTCCGAAGCAATCTCCTCCAGGAACTGGTTGACGCGTTCAAGCTCGCCAATCTGGTTCTTAATCGTTATTTCCTTTCTCATAAGCTTTCGTTTTATTGGTTATCTTGATTACTGATTACTTTGACACATAGCATGGTCAGGTCGTCGTTAGGCTCTGCACCGTCACGATGCTTCTCGACCTCGGCACGCAACATCTCGATGGTCTGCTGCGAAGTTTCGAAGGGCACATGGGCCAGTATGTCCAGCAGGCGTTCGTCAGTGAACTGTTCCTGCTGACGGTTCTCGGCCTCGTTGAGTCCGTCGGTATAGACGAACAGCGGACGGTCCGTGATGTTCTCTATCTCTTCGCCCTCGAACTCGAAGCCAGGCCAGAGTCCGATGGGGCAGTTGGGAATCATGTCAATAAAATCGGCACTACCCTCGCCTATCAGCACGGGCGGATTGTGGCCGGCATTGCAGAAGTCGAGGTGACCGGTTTTCAGGTCGATGAGTCCCAGGAACATGGTGACAAACATCGACGTCTCGTTATCCTCGCCCGACAAGGCATCGTTGATGCGCGTGGCTATCTCGGCAGGCTTCATGCCCTGAGCAGCCAACGTGCGGAACAAGCGCGTGGCCTGTGCCATGAACAGAGAGGCTGGCACACCTTTACCCGACACGTCGCCCAAGGCAAAATAGAGTTTGTCGGCCTCGTCTTCGGGTTTGTCGGCAGGCATCAGCAGGTAACCGTAAAGGTCGCCACCAACCTCCTTGGCAGGCGTCATGGACGCATAGAGGTCGAGGTCGGGACGCTCCGGGAAACGGCTGGGCACCATACCCATCTGGATGTTTCGAGCAATACGCAAGTCGCTCTCGATACGCTCCTTGGCCGTTGTGGTCTCTTCCAATTGGTCGTAAGCCGTCAACAGTTCTTCGTGGGTAGCCTGCAGCTGGTCGTGAGCCTTCTTCAGGCGACGTGCAGCAATGACGCGGAAAGTAATGAAGATGACCATTGCCAACAGGATAATGCCAATGATATAGAGCGTATTACGGAACTGTGTGCGCTCATGTTCCATTTTCAGCTCGTCGACGTGGAACATGGTGTTCAACTCGTTCAGCTGGTTCTTAGTGTCAGCACCACTGATGGAGTCTTTCAGACGGTACATCTCGTGATAAAGAGCCGACGACTCTTCAAAGCGATGCATACGAGTCAGTATCTCAGCACGTTGTGCGGCTATAGTCAGGAATATGGCCTTGTCTTCACCGTCCAGGATAAGCTTCATACGGCGCGTATTCAGCTCAAAAGCCTCAGCATAGCGTCCTTGCTTAAGTCTGAGGTCTGACTGGGCTATGAGCCATGCCATGCCCTCATAGCTACGCTCAGGTCCCATAATCTCTTTAGCTTTATTCAAAATCTGCTCAGCATCCTCAAGACGGCCTAGTCCAGTGGCTGCCTGGGCACAAGCTATATCATAATAGAACCAAAGGAGATTCTGATGTTCGGTATCGAGATGAGAATTCTCTGCAATAAACCTATTGAGGAAGTCCTTCCACTGGATAGTCAGTTCATAGAGATCCTGATACTTATGTTGTTCGTTAAGTACATCACCCAGATAAGAGAACACCTCGCTGGTGTAAATGGGCAAAGGTGACAACTTGATGAGCAACTGTAGCCCTTTCTTATAGGCATTGGCACTCTCGTCAAGGTTGTTCATATTCAGATAGACATTACCCATCGTATAATAGGCAATACCCTGACCATAAACCTCCTGACGCTCCATAGCGTCAGCAAACATCTGCTGCACCTCACGCAGAGCCTGATTCTTACTATTGCTATAATAGATTAATGAATTGATATAGAACGTCCATACCTCATAATAGCAGTCCCACTGCCGGAGATGACGTAACTTATCCATATAATCCTCAAAGTAAGCATTGACGGAATCGGCATGTCCTGTGTTATAGTAAGTGGCCATACGGTCTCTAAGCAACTCTGCATCCCCACTATTAGCCCAGAGCGGCATCAGGATGCCACTCAGGAATATTAGTAAGGCTGTCAGTATTGGTCGTCGCATAGCACTATTCACTATTATATCTTCAGTTCTTTCAGAATCTCGCTCATGCGCTGCACATTCTTGACGCGCATGGGCACCAAGGGCAGACGCAGCACGTTCTCGATGTAACCCATCTCGCTCAGCATGGCTTTGACGCCAGCCGGATTACCATCGACGAAGAGCAGCGAGAAGAGGTCGATGAAACGGTGATGAATCTTACGGGCAGCATCGTACTCGCCACGCATCTGCAGACGAATCATCTTCGAGAACTCCTTGGGCAGGGCGTTGCCTATAACGCTGATGACACCCACAGCACCACAGCTGACCATCGGGAATGTCAGACCGTCGTCACCACTGATGACATCGAAGCTGTTCGGCTTGTTCTTGATAATCTCGTCAACCTGTTCCAGATTGCCGGAAGCCTCCTTGATAGCCACGATATTCTCGCAGTCGTGGGCCAGACGGACGGTAGTAGCAGCCTGCAGATTGACACCTGTACGACCAGGCACGTTATAGAGGACAACAGGCAACTTGGTAGCTGCAGCAATAGCCTTGAAGTGCTGGTAAAGACCTTCCTGCGAAGGCTTGTTATAATATGGGCACACGCTGAGGATGCCGTCGATGCCACGGAAGTCGCCCGTCTGCAACTCGTTGATGACGGCTGCGGTATTATTACCGCCACAACCCATCAGGATGGGAACGCGTCCGCCAACGAGGTCGACAATCAGGTTCTTGATTTTCTGTTTTTCGTCTTGTGTCAGAGTTGGAGTCTCGCCAGTTGTTGCGAGAATGCAAAAGAAGTCGGCTCCATTATCCAGCTGATACTGAACAAGACGGATAAGCGATTTGTAATCGACAGAACCGTCTTCCAGAAAAGGAGTTATCAGTGCGATACCGAGCCCTTTAAAGATATTATGCACCATAAAAAATAAGAATTCTTTCTAAATTGCTTGCAAAATTACTAAATAAAATTGGAAAATAACAGCATTTTGCAAAAAAAAATGCCCAAACGTGAACATTTGGGCAAATTTATACATATTTTATTATTCTTACAGTTTCCTAAGCACTACTGCTGAGCGTGCAGGAATATAGAGTTTCAACCACTCTTTATGGTCCTGAACGTACAGCGGGTCGTAGTTGGTAAGGTGGGTTATGCTGTCGTCAGCAAAGCCGTTACCGCCAAACTCCTTGGCATCGGTGTTGAGCACCACCTCATAAGAACCCGTTGGCACGAGGAACCCGTAGTCGGTATAAGAGCGCGTCGGCGAGAAGTTGAACACGAATACGAGGTCGCCGCGCATGTAGCACAGCACCTGGTCGCCATCGTCGTGCCAGATTTCCGTAACGGGTGTAGCCTGGAAATTCTTCTGACTCTTGATGACTTCAAGCATCTTCCGATCAAAATCGCCTAACCAGTGGTAGCACAGGTCTTTATTATCAACGAGGTTCCACTGGCGACGGGCATATTTATACGACCAGCCGTTACCTTCGCGCGGGAAGTCAATCCACTCGGGATGACCGAACTCGTTACCCATGAAGTTCAGGTAGCCGCCATTGATGGCACCAGCCGTTACCAGTCGTATCATCTTATGCAGGGCGATACCGCGCTGGGCCAGGTCGTTGACGTCCTTCTTGGCAAAGTGCCAGTACATGTCGGCGTCAATCAGTCGGAAGATGATGGTCTTGTCGCCCACCAATGCCTGGTCGTGGCTCTCGCAATACGAGATGGTCTTCTCGTCAGGACGGCGGTTCTTAACCTCCCAGAAGATGGAGCAGACGTTGATATCCTCGTCGCGCACCTCCTTGATGGTCTTAATCCAGTAGTCGGGAATGTTCATGGCCATACGGTAGTCGAAACCGTAGCCGCCATCCTCGAACTTGGCAGCCAGTCCGGGCATACCAGACACCTCTTCGGCAATGGTGATAGCGTTCTTGTTGACCTCGTGAATCAGACAGTTGGCCAGCGTCAGATAGCAGATGGCATTGTCGTCCTCGTGGCCGTTGAAGTAGTCGCCATAGCCTCCGAAGGCCTCGCCCAAACCGTGCGAATAATACAGCATCGAGGTCACACCGTCGAAGCGGAAACCGTCGAACTTGAACTCTTCGAGCCAGTATTTACAGTTAGACAGCAGGAAGTGCAGCACGTCGTCCTTACCATAGTCGAAGCAGAGGCTGTCCCATGCCGGATGCTCGTGGCGGTCGCCGGGATAGAAGAACTGATTCGGGTCGCCAGCCAGATTGCCCAAGCCTTCCACCTCGTTCTTCACAGCGTGCGAGTGCACGATATCCATGATGACCGCAATGCCCATCTTGTGTGCCGTGTCTATCATCTCCTTCAAATCCTCGGGAGTACCGAAACGGCTGGAGGGAGCAAAGAACGACGATACATGGTAGCCGAAGGAGCCATAGTAAGGATGCTCCTGGATGGCCATGACCTGAATGGCGTTGTAACCGTCCTTCTTGACACGCGGCAACACGTTCTCAGTGAATTCCTTGTAGGTACCGACCTTCTCGGCATCCTGACCCATACCCACGTGGCACTCGTATATCAGCAGCGGCGACTTGTTGGGCTTGAAGGTCTTCTTCTTCCACACGTAGGGCTTCTCAGGATTCCATACCTGTGCAGAGAATATCTTTGTCTGGTCGTCCTGAACCACACGACGGCACCAGGCAGGAATACGCTCGCCTTCTCCCCCATTCCACTTCACTTTCATCTTGTAAAGCTGGCCGTGCTTCAAAGCCTTCTCTGAGAGTTTCAGCTCCCAATTATCGGTACCGGCAATGCGCTTGCAGCGGTACTTCTCGTCCTCCTGCCAATTGTTGAAGTCGCCAATCAGATAGATGTCGGTGGCATTGGGTGCCCACTCGCGGAACACCCAGCCCTTAGCCAGCTTGTGAAGTCCGAAATACAGATGACCAGAGGCAAACTGTGACAGCGTCTGCTTGCCGTTCTTCGTCAGCTGTGAAATCTTCCACAAGGCGTGGTCGTGACGTCCACGAATAGCCTGCTCGAAGGGTTCCAGCCAGGAGTCATCACGCACCAGTCCGATATGTTGTGGCTCCTGAACCTTCTTCACCGCTTTCTTGGCAGTGGTTTTCTTTTCTGCGGCGGCCTTTTTGACAGGAGCCTTCTTCGCTGTCGTTGTTGTTTTCTTTGTTGTTGCCATAGTAATTTATGATTTACAAATTTACCATTTACCGAATTTCATAGCTTAGGCCTTAACCTTGAAGATGGCCTTTTTGATTTCAGGTACACCGGCAATACAGGGGGCATGACCATCCTGCGGGAAGAAGATGGCCATCATGCCGGGCTGACAGGTCAGATAGCTGTCGGCAGCCAGGTCGGGAATCTTCGTAATATCCTTCTCCTCGTTGTATTCAGCCTCAGGCAACAGGTCGCGCTGGGTGTAGCCAAAGGTCTCAGCATCAGAGAGAGGTATCTGAATATCAATCATCTTGTTATGGGTCTCGATGACAGCAGCTTCGGGCGTACGTCCCTTAGCCATCTGGATATTCACAAAGAGGTCCTTACCCTCTATCTCATACTTGCCAGGCTCCAGAGCGTTCAGGTCGTGCTGTTGGATAAACTCAACCACCTTGGGGAACAAGGGGTTCACCTGCGCATAATTCTTCAGATTCTCAATTTTGTCAATAATCATAGTACTTTAATTTAATATATTATTTAACTCTTAATTCTTAACTCCTAACTCCCTCAGTCCACCTGGCGTTTGCCACGAATGTAGCTGCCTTGGGCAATGATATTGCCATTGCGGTCTTTCTCGACGAAACGGCCATCACGACGGTCGTCCACATAGCTGCCCTCGAAGCGCTTGCCTTCCTTGTCTTCCTCGATGGCAGGCCCATGACGCTTGCCCTGCTTGAAGTGTCCCTTGAATTTCGTACCGTCAGCAAAGCGTGCTATACCCTCGCCATGTATCTGACCGTTCTGGAACTGCCCATCGAATACGTCGCCATTTTTCATTGTCAGCTTACCGCGTCCGTTAGGCTTGTCTTGCTTCCATTCGCCCTGGTACTGATTGCCATTCTTCCAGACAAGCATACCCTGGCCCTGCTTGGCACCGTTACGGAACTGTCCTGTATATTTATCGCCATTGGCGTAACGGAACACGCCCTGACCAGTACGCTCGCCATTGGCATAGTCGCCCTCGTAGGTGTCGCCGTTCTGGAACTTATAAATGCCTTTGCCATGCTGGACATCGTTTGCCCACTGACCAATATAGACGTCGCCAGACGCATAGTTGTAAGTACCCTTGCCAGAACGCTTGTTGTCCTTCCACTGACCGGTATAGTTCGAACCGTCGCCCCAGTCGAACTCACCCTTGCCGTTCTTCATGTCGTTAGCCCATTCGCCTTCGTACCAGGCACCTTCCTTATGCGTATAGCGACCATGTCCGTGACGCTTGTTCTGATGCCAGTTGCCGTCATACTTGTCGCCGTTATAATAATACATGGTACCATGACCTTCCTGGTCGTCACGATACCATAGACCTACATAGCGATTGTTGTTCTGAAAATAATAGGTACCCTTGCCGTGCTGATGATCCTGAAGCCATTCGCCTTCGTATTTCTCGCCGTCAAGGAAAGTATAGACACCGTAGCCCTGACGTTTGCCTTTGACGTATTCACCTTCGAAGACATCGCCGTCCTTCCATACCGTACGACCTTTTCCGTGGGGCTTGCCCGACTGCATCTCACCCTTGTATTCACCTCCGTCCTTCATCTTGTAGGTACCCAGCGTAATTTTCTGAGCCTGAAGGGAAATGGCACTCGTTGCCAACAAGGTTATTAATATATATCGTATATTCATGAATATCTGTTCGTTTTGTTTAACATGACAAAGGTAGAAAAAAAAAAGAGATTTTTCACGTTTCGCTTTCCACTTTTCACTTTATTTTGTACCTTTGCAGAAAATTTAAGAAAAAAAAACGACGATGAAATTCATTGCAATCATTCCCGCCCGCTATGCCTCCACACGATTTCCAGGCAAGCCACTGGCACTGTTAGGTGGGCAGCCCGTCATCCAGCGTGTCTATCAACAAGCACTCTCGGTACTTCCTGAGGCTTACGTGGCCACCGACGATGAACGTATCTTCCAATGTGTAGAACAGTTTGGCGGACGCGCCATCATGACGCGTGCCGACCACAAGAGCGGTACCGACCGTATTCAGGAGGCCGTCGAGCATATTGGAACAGATGCCGACGTCATCATCAACATCCAGGGTGACGAGCCGTTTGTGCAGGCCTCTCAGCTTCAGACGCTGATGCAGCTGTTCGACGACCCCACCACCCAGATCGGTACCTTGGGCAAGCCCTTCGAGTCCATGGAGGCCGTCCAGAATCCCAACTCGCCCAAGATAGTCTGCGACCTTCGTGGTTTCGCACTGTATTTCAGCCGTTCCGTCATCCCATACGTTCGTGGCAAAGAAAAGGCTGAATGGCTGGCGCATTATCCCTACCTCAAGCACCTCGGCCTGTACGCCTATCGCCGCGAGGTACTGCGTGAGGTCACACAACTGCCCCAGTCGCCCCTCGAGAAAGCCGAGAGCCTTGAACAGCTCCGCTGGCTCGAAAACGGCTACCGCATCCGCGTCGGACTGACCGATGTCGAGACCGTCGGCATCGACACCCCCGAGGATTTAGAGCGGGCTGAGGCCTTCCTCGCGGCAATGCAATAATTCCGTTCTCTTAACTATCATACCTGCCAAACTATCATTGACCACCATTTCCCTTGGCAGCGTAATCACCTTCAGGCGTTCATACCAGACGCGCGACGAGCCTGCAACGTGCTTCTGCGTATGTCCGCTGATGATGTAGTAGCTGGCAGCATACTCGTCCATCATGTCCAGAAACACCTTCTTGATGCGCGAACACTTCTCGTTGATGGCATTGTCCAGCGGGTTCACCAAGTGTTCCACACCCTCCATGATTTTCTCCTTGTCCATCAGCTTCGCTGTGGCCATGTAGTATCGTGTCAGCTCCTCGCGATACTCCCCTAACCTCTTGAACTCAATACCCTCCGGATGCGCCAGAAACAGCAGGTACACCGCCTTGTGCACAGGCTGCAGCTCCACCTCCTTATGCTCGTAGTCCAGCAGCACGAACCGATAGTCCCTCGTAATCAGCAGCCTGCTCAGTTTGGCCCTTGCCGCCTCGATGCGCAGCTCTTCCAGCAACGGCGCACCAATAGCCTTCAGCAGCAAGTCCTTACGACCTGCCATCTGCAGCTGTCCGGCCAGTTGCCTCACCTGCTCAGCTATCTCCTCTGGTGTATGATGCGTCACCTCCGTCATTCCGTCACGTCCTTCATCAGACTATTCAACCATCCCTTCCATTTCTCGACTATGGTCTGCTGCTTAGGCTCTTCCTTAGGCTCTTCCTTGGGTTCTGGCTCAGGCTCTGTGACTGCAGGCTGTTCCACCACCACAGGCTCTGGGGCAGCCGGTTCAGGTTCCTGCGCCTGTTCCACCTTGAAGTCCAGTTCCTGTTCCTTGCCAATCATCTTACCCATGGTCTCAACCCTTGCAGGCTTATACAACTGCGGTATCAAGTCCTCATAGTAGTCGTCCTCGTTACGATGAATATCCTGATGCTGTTCGCTACGCAGTTCGTTCTCCAGCCCCGTAGCCAGTATCGTCACCTTGGCATCCTCACCCAGCGTGTCATCCGTTGCCGTACCCCAAATCACATCGATGTTAGGATCCAACTGGTCAAAGAAATCATCTATCTCCTGCAGTTCCCGCACAAAGATGGGGTGCGTATCGCTCGAATAGATGTTAAACAGAATCCGCTTGGCCTTTCCAATATCGTTACCATACAACAGTGGAGAGTCCAACGCATCCAGTATGGCCCGCTCTACACGATGCTCACCGCTGGCCCGTCCCATGGCCATGATGGCCCCACCACCATTCTTCATCGTTGTCTCCACATCACGGAAGTCACTCTTGATACCCCCGTCGCTGGGCATTGTTATCAGTTCCGATATACCCTTCACCGCATCCATCAGAATGTTGTCTGCCCTTTGGAATGCCTCCTTCACCGACAGCTCCGAGTCAGCATACACGTCACACAACCGTTCGTTGTTCACTATCAGAAGTGCATCAACGTTCTTCCGCAGTTCGTCCACACCCTTCAGCGCCTTAATTATCTTGCGTTTCTTCTCGAAGTAGAATGGTATCGTCACCACACCTACCGTCAGCATCCCCATCTTTTTCGCCACGCTGGCCACTACGGGCGCAGCACCAGTACCAGTACCGCCACCCATGCCAGCAGTCACGAACACCATCTTCGTGCCATCGCTCAGCAGTGTCTCTATGTCTGCAATATTCGCCTCCGCCTCCTTCTTGCCCAGTTCCGGATTAGCCCCAGCACCCAAGCCAGACTGTCCCAACATAATCTTCACTGGTACTGGCGAACGCGACAGCGACTGACTGTCCGTATTACATACCGCATACGTCACGCCCTGAATTTGGTCGTTATACATGTTGCGCACGGCATTACACCCGCCACCGCCAACGCCAATCACCTTGATGATGCCCTGCATCTTATCCTCTACCGGACCAAAGTCTAAAATAGTATCTTCACCCATTTTCTCGTCTTTTCAATTACGATTGCAAAGTTACACAATTTCCACAAAAACACCAAATATTCGCAAGCCTTGCGAAACATTTTGGGGCTGGTACCATGAGATAGGTGCCAGCCCCTGCTGTCTACGTCCAATGATTTGAATCGATAATAATTCACTATTTACCTTTCAAACCTTTGACGATTACAATATTTTTCCGTACCTTTGCACCCATGAAACAGCAAATTAACATTCTTCGTTCAGCCATCATCGCTGGCATTTGTATCTCTATCGGCTGTGTTGTCAATCTCCGTGTTGGCGGTGTTGCTGGTGCAGTATTATTCGCTTTCGGTCTTCTTGCCGTCGTCCATTACAAGCTCAAACTCTATACAGGAACTGCAGGCTTCATCCGTGCCAAAGGCGACTGGTCTATGCTTGGCACCGTCCTTCTTGGCAACATTATAGGCTGTGCATTGACTGCCCTTGCCTGTACCTATGCCCAGCCAGACATTCTGCCTCCCGACCTTGCCATCGTACAGTCGCGATTGGCAAAAGGTCCTTTGGCATGTTTCCTCCTCGCCATTGGTTGTGGCTTTATTATGACCACTGCAGTCCAGTTTGGCCGTGAAAGCAGATTCCTTCCCCTACTCTTTGGCGTTCCCGTCTTCATCCTGTGTGGCTTTGCCCACTCTGTTGCCGATGCCTTCTATTTCCTGGCTGTTCCAGAGTTGTATAGCATCGATTTGCTGATTGTCTATATTGCCGAGGTGTTGGGTAACTTTGTTGGCTGCAACCTCTACCGCTGGGTCATAGCCAAGGACGATCATATTTAATACGACTGTTTAAAATTTAATAGTTTACCATCCTTTTGGCAGCACGATGTTCTCCACGTCGTGCGCCTTTTTGAATAGTGGCGCTATTTCATCATCCGTGAAACCTGCAATGCCACAGCCAATGCGCGTCACTAAGAACGTCAATTCAGGATGCTCCTTGGCAAACGCAATGAACTCATCCACATACGGACGGATGGTGTCTACCCCACCCTGCATCGTCGGTATACCGTAGCTCTGCCCTTGCAGACCCACGCCCTGCCCCATGATGGCTCCAAACTTGCGGTAAGCAATCCATGCTGCCCCACCGCCATGCATTCCCTCCAGATTGCTGCCAAACACAAAAATCTCGTTTGGCTGCAGTTCCGTAATAAATTCCGGTGTCGTTCGTTTCTGTTCGTCGTTCATATCTCTCTAACTTTATTCTTCGTATTGCATATCGTCTGCAAATATACTACTTATTTTATTATTTAATATAAATATTTCGAAAAAAGTGAACTGATTAAACCAATACAGCTGAACAGAGTCTATTATAATAGTATTTATTATTCGACAAATTAATCAGTTAAACAAATGAAGAAAGTTTCTTTAGCAGCATTGCTCTCACTCTCTATGATGACAGCCAATGCACAAGAGCCGAATATTCCAAGGAGAATGTTTGGCGAGCAGCAAATCGACGTAAAGTTCAATGAGTACAAGGCAGCGCCTCAGGGTTTCGACCAGGAGCGTGCAGGCATCGCAAAAGGCACTGTGAAGCTCATCGAGTACCAGTCGGCATCAGTCGGCACCGTCCGCAAGGCCAATGTCTATCTACCGCCAAAATACGATGCCAAGAAAAAATACAGTGTTCTTTACCTGCTCCACGGTATCGGTGGCGACGAGAACGAATGGTACAAGGATGGTGGCAAGCCCGACATCATCATGGATAACCTCTATGCAGATAAAAAGGTAGCCGATATGATTGTTGTTATGCCTAACGGACGTGCAGCAAAGGACGACTCGCGTAGAGGCGGCTTTGGCTCGTTTGCAGCTTTCGGCGAGTTCGACAAGGACCTTATTGGCAGCCTCATTCCTTATATCGAGAAGAACTTTAGTGTTTACACCGATAAGAACCACCGTGCCATCGCAGGCCTGTCAATGGGTGGCGGACAGTCGCTCAATTTCGGACTTGGCCACATGGACGTCTTTGCCTACGTAGGTGGTTTCTCATCAGCCCCCAACACCCAGCGTGCTGCACAGCTCATTCCCGATGTTGACAAAGTGAAGAAGGAGAACAAACTACTGTGGATGGTATGCGGTGGTGCCGACGGTCTTATGAACAACAGCGCACAACTCAAAGCTTTCTGCGACGAGAAGGGCATCCCCTGCACCCTGATAAACTATCCTGACGAGGGTCACAACTTTGTTGTTTGGAAATACGGTCTCTACAATTTCGCACAACTGATTTTCAAATAATCATCCATCCGATTCGGATAACGAAGTATTGTTATTATTCACTCTTGAAGGAAAACAACAAATTGGTGTGCCTCAAATCAGGCGCACCTTTCTTTTACCTTTGTCTCAGAAAATCAAAACCATCCCCATTTTTCATTTAATCTTCCATCAGATATCTTACATCTTCCATACCGTTGCCCCACTCTTCGCAAGCACTTCGCACCCTGTGAGAAATATTACACGATTAATAAATAATGCGCGTTTTCCAACACATGTGAAACAAATATAATGTCTGATTATGCGAGATTTTGCAGCAATAGATTTTGAATTACATCATTTTCAAAGCAAAAATAGTAGAAAAAACAATACAAGTATTTGATGTATAAGAAAAAAGTTGTATCTTTGCAGGATGGTTTATTTTAATTAGAAAAATGGAAGAAAACAAGATTATAATCTATCAGACGGAGGACGGACAGACACAGATTGATGTCCGTTTGGAGAACGAGACAGTGTGGTTGACGCAGGCTCAGATGGCAGAGTTGTTTGAAAGGACTCCGCAAAATATTACTATGCATATACGCAATGCATATAATGAGGGTGAATTGGAAAAAGAGTCAACCTGTAAGGAATACTTACAAGTTCAAACTGAAGGTAAGAGAAGGATAAAGCGTATTCAAAAATACTACGACCTCGACGTTATCATTTCCGTAGGTTACCGCGTTAAGAGTAAACGTGGTACAGCTTTCCGTATCTGGGCACGTAAGGTTTTGAAAGACTATCTTGTTAAGGGCTATGCCGTCAACGATCGTATCCATAAAGAGCAGATTGGCGAACTTCGCCAGTTGGTGGGTATGCTTGGACGTACCTTGCAAAACCAGCCTGTAATCTCGACGGACGAGACTGCTGCATTGTTCGAAGTGGTCACAGATTACACCTACGCTCTCGATACGCTGGACAACTACGATTACGAGCGTCTCGCCATCGATAAGACTACAAAAGAAGAGCCTTTCCATGCCACCTATGAGAATGCGATGGAGGCTATTAACGGTTTGCGAGAGAAGTTTGGTGGCTCCGTCTTGTTTGGTAATGAGAAGGACGATTCTTTTAAAAGCAGTATCGGACAAATCTATCAGACCTTTGGAGGCGAGGAACTCTATCCCAGCGTGGAAGAGAAAGCTGCCATGCTATTGTATCTTGTTACTAAAAACCACTCCTTTAGTGATGGCAACAAGCGTATTGCTGCCACGCTGTTCTTGTGGTTCTTGAATAACAATGGAATCCTGTATCGCAAAGATGGCTCGAAGCGTCTGGCTGATAACACCCTCGTAGCCCTGACCCTCATGATTGCTGAAAGCAAAACAGAAGAAAAGGACGTGATGGTAAAGGTCGTAGTGAACCTGATTAATCAGAAGAACTAAAAAGATTATTATCAATAAAAAACTTTCAAGGTGTGCCCCAATTCAACCCTGCATCTTTTTCTTCAATCCTCTCAGATGTCGTCGGTATGACTTGATGATTCTGTCAGACAAATCATCAGGCTCAAAGAATAGAGAATCATTGCCAAACATTTTTGTTAATAGCTTTACATATTCCTCATCCTGTTTATATATCCAGTTATTGCGAATCCACATCCCCAGCGTGAAATGATATTCACAGGAATCGCCCTTCGTCATTTCCTTCTTATCCTCTTCGCTCAGCATAGCATCTAACTTTGCATAAGCATCTTTTTTTGTGTATGGAATATGCTTTGCGTTGTATATCTCTGCACCACATTTGCTACACTGCCATTCTGGATCATCTTCCGAGATACAACATCCACCATAAATGACGTGTTCGTGATAAGTCTTGAAATACTCTTCTTCAGACATCGTTGGTAATCCATATTGTATCCGATACACAGGCGCCCCACATTTAGGGCACTTGTCTGGCTTTTCTATTGATTCATATCTTTTTCCCATTTCTTTTTGTTTACGCTGCAAAATTATCTTATTATTCCAACAAAAATTAATCTTCTACAATCGTCAAATACCTAAATTGTTCCAAGTAGTCACGCTGTTCCTTAATATATTTCAATCCATTTTCAAAATCCTTAATAAGAATTTCAAAGTCTTCTAGGGGGATTGTCATATTTCCACCTTTTCTATCAATTCGTTTTGAGATAATCTGGTAAATATCTACAAACCCAAAATTATGAATCAGTTCACATGAAATGAAATCTTTATCCAAACTAAAAAAAAGATGAAAATATTTATTGATAAAATCACTATGGAACTTAATCCTTTCGATGAAATCATCTTTATACTTCAAAACGATTTTCCCTTCCTCTGTTGTTTTGTCTGTACATATGTCAATGAGTGTAGCGATTGAGCGTTTTTCAATCATAATATAGATTAGCCTGTATGAACAATCGTATATTGCATACTCACATTTGAGAATCTTTTGTATGTCCTCTAACTTGTTGTTTGATTGTGGTATAAAATCATGAAAGATATAAAAAAGAAATGCAGAAAAATACCCTATAGACAAAGTGTTAAACAATAATGAAAATGCATACTTGCTTTCGTCACACATAAAATATGCATTATAATAACCTATTACAAAAGATGTTATAATAGATAAGATAACCGATATGATGAAAAATAACCAGGACCATTTATGATCCATTATTAATTTCCATCTTAGTTTCCATAATTTCTTTGTCCTTATCTGCATGGCTCTCTTTCTCTATTCAATAATTACTCTTCAAAAGGATATGTTTCGTCGTAAATATCACTCAAAAGTTTCTCTTTATAGAGCCAGTGAGCACCTGGGGCTATATGTTTGACTTTATAGCCTTTCAATTTAGCAGAGAGTGCACTAATAGAGGTTTCTTCTCCCTCATAACTGACTTTTCTTTCTGAAATAATCGTAACAGAAACCGAGGGATCATCTTTCCATGTCAGCACGTCGCCCTTTTGCATTCCCATTTCGTAGAAGTTGAGCGGTGGACGATGAATCTGAGCCTTAACAGATGCGGCTTTGTCGTCATCGGTCAGGTCGTTTTCTATCTCGTCGCTTACTTCCTCTGTTACATCGGTATGATGGAATAACTCAAGAATGGCCTTTGCCTGTTCCACCTGAATACGGAAGAACTCACGATTGGCATTAATACGCTGTGGGGCAAAAGCCATGTGCAAAGCTTTTTCAATCTTGGCACAGTCGCCTTTCTTTACCTTACAAGCAAACTGACACTCAAAAGGAACAGGAACGCCTGTCGTATAGAGTTCCTTCATCCTTTTGTCTATATCTTCCTGAGTAGTCATGCCAATCTTCACAAGACCTGGCATTACAGGATTGATTAAAAGATAAACTATTCCGTATTCCATATTTTAATTCCTTGCTGAATAAAACATCCATACTTAGATATTTATGGTATAAACATCTTCATAAACGCCCTTATTAAAGACTATTGAGATTATATCTCTGCTTTCTATTTGTACAGTCCAAGACATTACTTTCCCGTAATCAATGCCTTCTGCCTTGCAAAATTGAATAATGTCCTTTATAAACACATGGTTCATTTGAGACGAATCAATAACTACATTTGTCGTCTTGTTAAACAGTGGTTTTAAAACCTCCACAATTCTTTTGATAGTACGCTCCTCATAATAGATGGGCATATCAACCCCGCTTAAAGGAAAATCTTTACTTCCTTTATAAAGATTTATTTGCAAGCGAAAACTATTTCTTTTCATATCCTATGTTTTGATACTTCTTACTTTTTACTTTGCCTTTTCCTTATACAACTTAAACAACTCAGCCACACATTGACTTTCTCTCATGGTCTTGACAGAGAAACCGTAGGCTTGCATAACAGCTCGGTCATTGTCCTGATGGGCCTTGCGAAGTTCTACTGGCATAGTTAACTCATCGTAAAGGTCAGCCAGCGAAGAATCAGGATAGAGGGCACGAGCATCAAGAATAGCTTGTGCGGTTTGCTCTATCTTTTTCATTTGTTCTTCTGTAGGATTGGGCCAAGGAAAGTTGTTGTAAACAATAGTGTTTGAATAACTATAACGCATTTCCAATCGTCCACAAACTGCTCTCATCCATGCCATGTGAACATTGCTTGTTAGCACTCCAAAATGATATAAAGAGGCATATGGCATTTGGAATAGTTTATCTCCAGCAATGATGTTTGCCTTTAGATAATCAATAGGTATATACCTTCTATTCTCTGAAGTTACTTTCGGTATTGCCACATAATCGCTTTCGCAAGGACGCATTTCTCCAAAGATTGTTGGGGTAGCTGCACTTTGTACGGTTGCTGCTTTTGAACTATTCATACGGAAATCACGGACAGCCTCTATACGTTTCATCAATAGAGGACATGCTTTCAGATCAGAAGGATTTGCACCTACGAGCCAGAAACACCATCGAGGTTTTCTGTCAATGAAATCCTTACCCATCATAAAAGGTCTCAAGAATTTTTCTCCTTGTGGCTCTTTTTCAAGATATTCAGCTTTTTCATCAATAGTTAGAAGTAAATTGCCGTCATCAATAGGCGAACTACCTCGTATCATTGGAGGAACATCACATAGCGGTTTGGAATTCTTTTCTATAAAAACATTGGGCGCATCCAAAAGATAGCCATTGATATTTTCTGCACTTATACTTTGATTGTCATTCAGGTAGATGGTTTTTTCTTTCTTACTTTCATAAGAACTAAATCCAATAATGACACAATGCACATGAGCTTTCAGGCTGGCTTCACTATCCCAACGGAAGGTACGATATGCAAAGTCAAAGTGAATGCCGAACTTCTCAAACATTGGCTTCCATATTGCAGTAACTTGTTCTCCTTGTGTGATGGAGTTTGTGGATACCAAAGCACATTTGGTATTTGTATTTCGAATAAGTTGTGATGCTTTATAATACCAACCTGCAACATAATCAATATTGTTGCCAAAACCTTTCATCAAGTCCCTTAAATCATCTTTCTGCTCTTTTGTCTGATACGCATATCCTACAAATGGCGGATTGCCGATGATGTAGTCATAGTGGACTTCATATCGTTGTACGTTTGGTTTGGCATTACCGTCAAAACGATTAGCAACGACATTCAATTCTTCATATTCAATAGGCTCACTGGCAACCATTGGTTCCGGCTCTATAATCAGGTGAAGATTCTTGGCATAAATGGTGGGGATATTCGATGGTACTTCAATAATATTCCAATCCATTTTCAGAGCATTGCCCTCACGAATATTATGGTATGGCTTCAGTGGCAGGAAGTCAATGTCTTGCTTTACAACCTTCTCTGTCTCTGCCAACATCTGGGCTTCAGAGATCCAAAGAGCAGTAGTGGCTACAGTTACGGCGAAGTCGTTAATCTCGATCCCATAGAACTGCTGAATGCTTACCTTGATAGGATTAACGAAGGCACCCATCATCGTCTGGCCATGATACATCTCGCGAATGGCCTCATTTTCCAAACGGCGCAAGCTCAAGTAGGTTTCCGTGAGGAAGTTTCCACTACCACAAGCAGGGTCGAGGAATGTAAGCGACGAGAGTTTCATCTGATACTCGCCGAGTTTGCGCTTACGCTGCTTTTCCACTTTCTCTTCCAGAATATCATCGAGTTCTTTCCTCAGGTCATTCAAGAATAGCGGGTCGATAACCTTATGGATATTCTCAATAGAGGTATAATGCATACCACCACTGCGACGTGTTTCAGGATTCAGCGTCGACTCAAATACGGCACCAAAGATAGTTGGAGAAATCTCGCTCCAATCAAAATCAAGACTGGCATTCTGGAGTAACGTTTGCTTTAGTTCCTCTGTAAACTGAGGTATCTCTATATCTTCTTCGAACAGACCACCATTGGTATAAGGGAAAGCCTTTAAATCGTCTTTCAGATATTTGCTACGCTTGTCTATTGGCGTGTTCAACACATCGAACAAGCGTATGAGCGCATTACGCAAATCCTCAGCTTCATAGCGTACCAGGTAATCATAGAACTGGTCGTGGGTAAACACGCCAGCATCCTCAGCATAAAGGCAGAAAACGATACGTACACAAAGGATGTTGAGCCATCGAAGGGCCTCGGGCGAGTTGTCATCATATTGTGCCAGCAGAGCCTCATAGATTTTCCCAACGATTTCGCCTGCTTGCATCGAGACTTCCATTTCTTTGCGCAGATGCTCGTTCTTCGCATCCACAAGGAACTGCAAGCGATAGTATTCCTTGCCAAAATTTTCCAATAGGATTTGCTCTGGCTCACCATTGGGCTGCTCCATATCGTAGACTAAGAACTCCTTGAAGTTGCAGGTGACAATCCAGCGTGGATGTTCTGACACAGGAAGACTGACAACATAGCGACGTCCCTGCTGAAATGGCGTGAGCAACGAGCCATCACTTTGCTTAATCGGTGCGCGCAAATCCTTATCTATCGACTTTTGCTCCATAAGCACACGCGTAGAACGAATACGCCCATCAACAAAGTTGGAAGCGTCCACCTTTTGATGGTCTTCAAAAGTGATAAAACCATCTGAAGGTGTCTCGATGCCATAGACATTTGTCAGTAGGTCTATCCAGAAAGGCTGTGATTCACCTCTCTCATATCCTCTGCCCTTCCATCGCTCTGCGAACTCCGCTGCAGCAGCTGCAATTTGTTTTTCAGTCTTCATAAATTGGTAATCTTTATGCAAAGATAATCAATATTTTCGAAAACAATGATTTTACTCGCACTTTTTATACATTATTTAAAGAATACACTCATCAATGATGGGTTTTGTAAAATCCCAGGTCATTAGATTAATGATTCAACACGTTAACATAACCTCTCAGCATTTCGCCAAGTAAGATCGTCAACAGAAACAAAATGAATAATCCAGCCATAACGTTTATATTTAAGTTCGACAATCGTGTTATCGCTGCAAAAATATGAAGGGGGGTGTCCCAAAACTCGGGGCAACCTCAGAAATTTAACGTAAATTAAGGATTGTCTTGTACTGAAATAGGTTGACTCCTGAGGAGCCTCAAAAAGTTAAAAAGTATGAGAAGAGGTAGACGGTATTCACGCATGTTTATGCGTGCAGTTGC
>JAEEGJ010005259.1_pt1 | contig 41273 bp, 40 predicted proteins | sample 8958761 | NCBI WGS metagenome assembly JAEEGJ01 (sample SAMN16246546, study PRJNA631951) | gut metagenome | biome: gut microbiome; feature: rumen; material: RS-attached | host: Bos | place: Iran: Karaj | collected 2018-10 | reverse complement strand
AAGATTTGATTGCATACGCTAAAACCGAAGGCGTTGACCTTACGAAAGAGGAAGCCGAGGCTTACCTTGATGAGTTATCAGAGTGTGAACTGAAAGACGGTGACCTCAAACATATTGCAGGCGGAAAGAAATCGGGTGGTGATAATGGTGAACGTGGAAAGTCCCCCTATTAACAATTTAATGTCATTAAGTTAAAGTAAATTTCAGTTTTTCTTAGCAAAATAATTTTCGTTAATGTCAATATTTTTATCTTAATTTATTTCGTATATAATAATAGTAAGGTAATTTTTGAAGGAGGAATTGATTATGCCGATTAACAAAAACGAAATCTCAAAAGAACAGATTATGGCTGCTATGAAGTGTAAGGATGCCGATGAGTTGATTGCTTTGGCTAAAACAGACGGTTATGAGATAACCAAAGAAGAAGCCGAAGCCTACATGGCGGAATTGGCTGACGTCGAACTGGATGAGGAGGTCCTGCAGAAGGTTGCTGGTGGCAAATGCTGGGATATAAATCACCATTTTTTTTAGAATGCCATTCTTTAGCAACCAAAGGATATTTAAACTCAAAATCATTATATCCAGCTAAAACTTTTTTTCCCCGCACAAACAGGACAACTGCTACCATTAATCCTATTAATAACATAAGTTTCCCATTCGTGACCACATTTATTACATTTCCACCAAACTTTTTTACCAGAACAACAAGTAACTTGTGTAGGCAATAAATTGCCATTTTATCGCATATATCCAAAAAATACAAATGCCAATTTATCGCATTAATACTGCGGCCAATAAATGGAAGCCTTAGAATAAAACCAGGACATAAAAAACAAAGGATGCTGAACGAATATTGCTCAGCATCCTTTTTGCTTTCAGTATAAGAAACTCATGTTATAATTGGTCAAAGAAAAGATTTTATACGATCCATCCTTAAAAAAGATTATAAGTAATAGTTCATCGTCGGCGACTTCATTTTTGAATTTGATCTGCTGTTCTTTCAGTTTGCCGGCGGGGATGATATAGTAATACGAAATGCCAGAAACTTCAAACTCGCAATCATCGTAATCAAAAATACGGAAAGAAAAAATCCCGGAGGAGATTCCGGGATTTTTCAGGGTTAGGTACCCTGAACCGATTTGTTTGTGCTCCCTGTTCGCTGAAAGGATATGAAGACGATACACGGAACACGTATGTTATTATAGCACCAGCATTTTATTTGTCAATAGTTTTTGGATAATCGTGCCATTATAAAATGGCGCGCGCCGACAAAAATAACCAGAAAAGCCGCAGTCCGGTTTTATAATCGGGCTGCAGCCATTTTTTATTCCCATTCCCAACGCCGAGAGCATACATACTTGCCATTCTCTTCTCGTATTGCTGGCTGCATAGGCGGCAGATTCGGATGGATATGCTGGCGGGCTTCTTCTTCCGTAGCAAAGATTCTGTTATTCGGGAGCCGGATGATACTTTCGCCCGCATTTTTATTAAACCGGATTGTGACGAACCATGACGAAGTCGTAACAACCGTTGCTTTAGTAACATACCGTCCACAGATAAGAAAATACACTTGCTGATCTGGTTTATATTTGGATTTCATTAATACCATCTCCTTTATACAGAACTTATGTTTATTATAACATTGGATTATAGAAATGAAAAGACGAAAAATCATGCATAGATAAATGTGGCGTAAAATAATAATGTCATAATCAAAGACAGGGAGACTATTATAATGATCGCTTGACTTCCAATTTGTTTCAACAACATAGCAAGATAACACTAATCAGTGTAAAAAACAACCGGGTTTAAGTATGATCCGGTTGTTTTTTCTGTCCTTAAATATCCCGTAATTCGTTAAACAGGCAATGGCAGATATAATAATCCTGTCTGGACACTTATACCACACCTGTTCACTTCAGATATCTTAAAACGTCTATGAATTTTGTTTTTGGGAGGGTTGTTTCAGGGTTCTCTTTTCCCAGTCATCCACTTTGCGGTAGAAGGTGGACCTGCCCATACCGTATTTACGGTATAAAGAAACCGCTGTGATATCTCCATGCTTCCACCGTCTGTAGTCCTCTTCCCATGTATCTGGGAAGTTTTTGACCGGACGGCCGAACTTTGCGCCCCGTTTTTTGGCGGCGGTGATACCTTCCCGCTGGCGTTTGCGGATGTCTTCACGTTCCGCCTCCGCCATGGTGGCAAGCACCTCGATCAGAATATTATTGACCATCTCCACCAGTACCCGCTGCATTTTATTGTCACCATAGGCGCTGTAATCCATAAGGGTTGTAGGAAGGTTCAATATCCGGACGATAATACCCTTGTCCTTGTAGAATTTCAGTTCCTGAAGTATATCCTCTTTGTTCCTGCCCAGCCGGGCCATCTCATGTACATAGATCGTATCCCCTTGTCGTACCATCTGCCGTAAAGTCTGGTAGGCAGGACGGCGCAGGTCTTTTCCGGATTGTTTGTCAGCAAATATGTCCCTCTCGTCCGGCACATATTTTTTCAGGCTGTCGATCTGGCGGTCTAGGTTCTGTTCCTTCGTGCTGACACGGACATAGCCGAATATTTTTGCGTTGCTTTTTTCCATAATCATATTTCCTTTCCAAAGATAATGTCCCATAAATCCCTATCATTTTGGCATATGCGCTAAAAAGAGTTATAGAGATTTATGGGATGTTTTTGCCCGGGCATTTTCCGGGTCTCTTAACGTGTACTTTTCAAGACTTGCGTGATCTCCCGAATTGTTCCCCCCGCTTTTTCCGGCAATACTCGTCTAAATCCTCCTTGAGGATACGGTATGTTTTGCCAAAACGCAGGAACGGGATCTCTTTCCTTTCCAGCAGGAGATACGCGTATGTTTTGCTGATGTTAAGATAATCCATCATTTCCTTGACTGTCATCACCGAATCGTATTTTCTTTCCCTCGGTTCATCATAACCGTGATCATTCATTTTGAAGCCTCCTTTGTATTTTGGTTTGTGTTGCAATCAATTCCTTTGCAACGCAGTTATTCCTTATACTACTGTTGGAAAGGAAATTCCCTGTAATTCAATGCCTTATCCATATTATCAGAGGCCATAACGCAACAGGAATCAGGCTGACAAGATAGGCAAGCACACATATTGCAATAGCGCCAACACATGCAACCTGTTCCGGAAGTTTTATTTCCGCTTTGGAAAACATCTTCCCAAGCGCTAACGCAAAGATAAACAAAAGAACAGCTTCCATATCCATCCCTCCCCAAATAAAAAGGCAGGCCTTTGTTCAGACCTGCCCTTCTTCTTACTTACCGCCTTTCAGGATCACCTCAATGATTTTCAGTATGATACGCACAATGTTTTTGTCCATAATTGTCACACCCCTTATGCCGCATGGTGTTCCTTCTTCTGGCACTCCATGCAGAGCGGGCGTTTATACCGTGCCAGCGAATACTGAAGAACCTTTGGGCTAATCTCTTTCCCGCAGGCCACGCATACCGCGCCGTTCTCATCGTTCCCATGGTTTTGATTTGCAGGCGGGGGCGGATTGTGATAGGTCGCCGGTTTCTGATAGGACTGGTTCTGCGGTGCGCCGTAATTCCTTTCATCCATGGCCACATCTGCCTCCGGGTCATCTCCGGTGGCAATACAAAGGCTTAACATGAACGCGTACTTTATGGCCGCCGTCTGCGCCTTCATCACCGCCTTGTCCGCCGCGTCCTGCCCGGAACCCATACCGAACAGATCCACGGATTCCCCGCTTTCGGAATCGATCAGCTGGATATGAGCGCTCACCGTAGCAAGGTGTTCGATGTTCCCCTTCTGGTTGACCACATCGATGTTGGATTCCAGCGTAGGGATGACGATGCAGGCAATGCCATATTTGGCAAGTGACTTATTGACCGCCGACAGCACATCCTCCGCCGTGGCATACTTATAATTATGGTAAGAATTCGTACCATTCTTCGGCACGAAGCTGCATTCCTGCATCACTTTCACCAGCTTCTTTGCGATACTTGAATTTCCAAAATTGTTGTTTTCCATTTTACTACCTCCTTAATCAAAATGTCCGGCCCAGCAGGAACTCCTGCCAGCCGGACTCTTTCTTCAACTTCCTGTCTAGTTTAACCGCCTTTTTCTTCCCTTCGTCTATGAGCATGATAAGAATGACGATATCCCATCTTTTGTTACGGATGGCCCATATCATCAGAATGCGTCGCTTCCATTTATTAAAACGGCTTTTGCGCCGTTCAGGAAGCTTTTCATCCCACGGCGGACCTGGATCCATGATAATACTTTTTTTCATGCTGCTACCTCCCTGTTCCTTTTCACCAGCCGTCCATACGGGCAACTTCCTGCCACATCGCAGTACTCGGCGCACTTCCTGTCATGCCAGCGTTCCCGCGCATTGCAAAGCTGCGGCAGGAACTTTTTGTCCATGGCCTCTTTCAGTTTCTTTGCCTTGGTACTCATGTAGAGTTTCACCCACCGGTCGGAGATGCGATTGATGGGGATCAGGTACACAGGCTTTTTGATGTTCCGTTCTGCAGCGATACGCAGACTGTAGTCACGGCACATGGCCTGTATCACCATATTCCCCACCTTGAACCCGCACTGCTCCAACAGGATGCGGTAATAATTTAACTGTATCGCCCATTCGAGCACATGCTTCACCCCGTCATCCCGCCATTCCTTTCTTGTCTTGGGCTGACCTTTCTTCAACCCTGTTTTGTAGACTTCCCCGGTCGGCACATCCACCTTGTAATAGCCCAGCGCCTTCATCAGCTTGAAGGAAGAGGTGATCTTGTAATCGCCCAGGGTCTTGTCGTTGATGTCCACGATCTCCCCGTACAGGTCGAACTTCCCGCTGGTGATGTTGTCCGCCAGCCTTTCTTCCGACAGCATGTTACCGTCCGTATGGTTCTCGTTGAGGGTATGCACCGCGGAACCATGGATAGCATAGAGCTGCTGCATGGGATCCACCGCATAGTCTGTGGTCTTCTTCAGGAACGTTTCCCTTGTCCCGCTGATAAGTTCCGTGACAGATGGCTTATCCAGCTTTCTGTCAAGGGATGCCGCCACGGAACGGAGTGTCGGAAGGAACATGCAACGTTGGCCTGCCATACAGTGCTGCAGGCAGTCACCGATTTTGATGTTCCCATTAGTCTTGGGACAGACGAATTGTGTTGCCGGCATTTACGCCACCTTCCTTTCCACATGGATGTGTCCGTCATCCGTGACGAACTCATGGAAGCTGAAGAACCCGTCCTCGTCCCATTCGGAAACATCCCGCACCTTACGTTCCACGTCCTCCACGGTATCAAAGAGTTGGAAACCGAAATCCTTGTACTCGCCCTGGATCCATGCGACCGCGTCCTCATAGGTATTGAAGTACTCTTTGTGGAACTCCCCAACGTGACAGCAATCCACCACGTAGCGTTCCGGGAAATACCTGCCTTCCTTGTCGGTATTGATATAGATACCGCAGCCGCATTCCTCCGACTGGTACACCATGCGGATGGCGTCACCGTATTTTTCTTCAAGGAGCCGGTAGAACACTTCCATATGCGGCGCCCATGCCGTTTCCGTATCCACCCCAAAGCTGAACACATCCCCATCCACGGACAGCTTCGTGTCGCAATGGGTGAACGCGTCCCGCCGGTCGATCATGCCGGCGATCTGTTTGTTTGTGTAACCGTGCAAAACCAACAGGTTGTAAAATCCGGATGTGCGGGAATCAAAAGCCGCATACACTTTACGAAGGAACACCGCCAGCTTCGACCTGTCCCTGCTGATAAACCTGATACTGTTACTGCAATAATTAGCCATTTTGATAGCCTCCTGTAATGAATTTGAAATTTAATAACGGCTGTATGGAGTAATGCTTCCATACAGCCGTATTTTTTTAGATCGCCTGCGGCAATAAGATTAAATTGGATTTTGCCTTGCCGGAAGCCACGCTTTCCTCCAGCAGCAGGCCGCCCATCCGCTCCAGTTCGGTGGCGCGGTTGTAGTCGGCAATATCCTGGCTGCTGCGTGTCACCGCGTTGACCAACCCGAATGCCGAGAAGTCATTGCCCATGATGAAGTGGCGGAGGATGGAAGCCCGTTCCATCTTGTTCAGAACATACTTGTCACCCAGAACCTCCACCGTCCTCACGGGGTCTTCCCCGGTCTGTACGTTCATAGATACACGCATCCTGTCCACCGTAAGGTTGAACCGTGCCTCGTCCACGGCTGCGCTGACAATGTCCTGTACCTTGAGGAAATAGGCCTTGTCATCTGCCGCCAGCGTTTCATCCGAATAGAGTTCATAAGCGTTGTCCGTATCTTCCACCTGCCGTCCCGCATGGTATTTCTTATGGGCAAGATCTTTGCAGATCATGCCGTTCCTGCATACCAGACGGTAGACCAGCGGTTCCACTTTCAACGCACCAAGACCGATTTCGCTGTTGCTGATAACAAAACCGGCCTGTACGACATCCCCCGGCGTGATCTCCGTCTTCATGGTCTTATTGATGATTTTCATGTAGAGATGCGTTTCGGTAATGTCACAGCTCTCAATGCTGCAGCCCTTCATCTGGGCGATGACCGGCAGAACGTGGTCAACCAGTTCCAGATTGTCCAGTCTGCGGTAGCGGTCGGACAGGAACGCCCTGAGTTTCCCGTTCATGGTACGGAGCATGCGTTTCTCCGGGTTTGCATCCAGCCAGCCGTTGATGTTATGGTCCAAAAGTTCCGGGTAATCTGTCCGCATCCGCATATAATACTTGAAAGGGATGCCCAGACGATCCGCGATCTGACGGTGCGCCACGTCCGAGATTTCATAATACTGTTTTTCATTGCCTGCCGACACATACAACACGCTTTTGTTATCCGTACTGCTGACCATGAGGCTTCTCGTGTCAGCGATGATGTCCTTCCGGTTTTCGCGCTGTTCTTCTAATTCCTTATAAAGTTCCTGAATATTTTTGATGCCCTGTTTCATTATTTTTCCATCCTTTCCTTTTTAAAATGATAAAACTGTTTGCCGGTGTCCAATGGTTTGTCGCTTCTTACCCGAAGCTGCAGCACCTCGTTATTGATACTTTCCTCGCTGTAGTCCGCGAAGTCAAGCAGCATGTGAAGTGCCGTGGTCATGTCCTCCTGTGTCCGGAAGACATAATTGTTAGTAAAATTTTGTAACGTGTCCGTTACGGTGAGTTGGATCATAGAAATCCCTCCTTTGAGTCTTTTGATATTTATATAAATACCTGTCATTATCACAATGACAGATAGGATTTTTGGGCAACAGAAAAGCCCCGGCACATTTCAGCGCCGGGACCATTTATTGTTTCTCTCAGAAATAATATTTATTTGAAATTATCAAATTTGCGGTTACTTCCTTTATTATGATAACGTTTCAATGTAACAGGGAAAGCCCCTCTATTGTTTTCAGCGTCAGTACGCGATATACGTTGCTCCCTTGTCATAATAAATAGTTGTAGATTCTATCATGGTTATAAAAAACTATAAACATTGCTTAACTAATGCTCGCTAAGAAATTCAGTCGTGATTTGGCCATCTGATTCCCTTTTTCAGCCGCCTTCCTATATAAGTCTTTTGCATATTCAATATCTTCTTGAACACCATCCCCATGTTCATAACGCCAGCCCATATTATAAAGCTGCTCCGCAGTTTTACCATCGTCATCTTCAACAGTTTGGCGACCTTTAGATCCCTCCATCATTTCTATCATTTGATTTAATTTCCTTGTCGTTTCTGCAAGGCGTTCAAATGCATCGTTATGATAATCATCTTTTAATATTTTCTTTACAGTGATACCTCTTGAACTGAGATAAGGATACCATTCAAATCGCAGGAAGTCGCTTTCTTCTTCTGAAATAACCGTATCACTCTCAATAATCTGATTTACGTATTCATTTAATTCCTCCATGAATTCCTTATCAGCTTTATCAAGATATTTTACTCTTATTTCACTGAACCGCGGTATTTCGTTATAAATTTCCATGTATTTTTCCCTTAAAGCAGGATTAACCGAATTGGAATTAGGATCACCTACCTTTTTAAAAATTGCCGCCATTTCCTCGTCAGCAATTCCATCCAGACTGGCAACGTATACACCCAATGCCCACATCGCAAGTTTATTTGCCTCAGAATTCTCTAAATACTCTTTGAAACTCTTCTTAAATTTCTTTGCCGTTTCAATGTTTCCTTGCCTTTCACCGTATTTAAAACCTTCCACCCTTGCTTTATCCACTTCGAGCTTATGCAACGGATTAGGATATCCTGGTATTAATGCACTAAAAAACGCATCTTTTAGCAAACCTTTAGTATCAATTACAATTCCTTTTGCCACAATTCTTCACTCTCCCATAGACTAATATTGAAATCCGTAAACAGCCAGTTGTTGCCTGATCTCGTCCTCTTCTTTCCTGAAGTCGTTATCCAGTTCCCGTTCTATAAACTCCGCTTTAATCTGCCTGATACGTTTTGTGTCCGTTAAAACACGCCAAAGCGTTACCGCGATGCCGCCAATATCCAAATGATTCATATCACCCGTTCCTGCAACCCAGCCTACATTCAGAAGCGAGGACATCACATTCGAATACATTAGCACCTTACGGGTCTTGACTTCATAAAGCTTTGCGTCGTCGTGTTGCTGGTCATAAAACAGTTTATGGAACATCTCTACTATTTTATTGATGGTGATCGCAAGCGCTGCTGACCTCGCCACGCTTAATGTATCAATTCTATGCCCCATCAAAAACTTTGATGTTTCCGGCGAAACAACGTTTATTAGAGGAACCGGCAGTCCTGCTTCTGTAAACACATCTGTACCCATATGCACAGCCTGGGTTATCATAGCGCCACCAACAACTTCCGGTTTTTCCGAAATCATATCGCTGGTCCATTTCAACACATGATAAATATCTGTTTTCCCGTCTATCATTCCGTCTTTTATGTGATAGGAGGGAAAAAGTTCCATAGCATTGTTAACAGATAACGTCCAGGTCGCAATATTGGCTGTCCCAAAAATGAAACCTGCTACAGGATCATGCCCTAATGTTTTATAGCGATGATTGAAACCGCTTAATCCAGGCATAAATCCCGGATAGATTGCTTTAAATCTTGGCGAAACCCTTGTAACATCATAAGGAACTTTATGTTCAAATAGTCTTGCCACTAGATCAGGTAAATCCTGCGGTATTAAATGATAATCAACATCATTAAAAGAAAAGGTACCTGTTTCAACAGCTTTATTTGCTGCTTTTTTGGCACTATTTTTAGCACCATCCACTATTTTATCCGCTTCTTTGGCACTTAATCTTTTAACATTATCACCCAGTAATGACTTGTTGGAGATCATCGACCACCTGAGAACCTGCAATCCAGCCGCAAAAACCATGATAGATAAATCTAACTTTTTCAGTTTGGTTTTATTTTCAAAATCATCCACCAGCTTGTTGTATTTACGCACAAAAGCGTCTGCAGACGCATCTATCTCCTCAGGCGTTAAAAATAGGCTTTTCTCAAAAATATCGGCCTGCTCGTCATTTGACAATGTGCGTTCTTTGTTTCTGTAATATTTGCTTTCATCAAAAATGTTCGGTTTGTTCATATACGATTCCTCAACAATCCACCATTAATAAAACAATTATTTTGCGCTGGTCTGCGTCCTTAATCATTTAATAGCATCTTCAACTCCTTGTTCTGCAGCCAGCTTATACCGCTTTATGGCGTTTCAATATTCTTTTCTATTTCAGTACCGTAGCTCATTCATCTCTTCCCGTTCCTCGTATAAAAAAAGCGTCATCATGTTTGCTATAGCCTAACTATACCAAATGACAACGCCAGTCATTGACCATCAGCAAGCATTGTTTAAGAATCCGGAATATTAATGGTACCGTACCGCCTTTACCTCTGATTATCCTGCCGTACAACTTTTAAAACATCATTTCCCGTTATCTTTGTACAGCTTCTTCCAGAATTTTTTTTCCCTGTTATCAAGCGAAATCAGTGTCGTCAGCTTGACTCCCAGCGCATCCGCAATGTTCTGTAGCAATTCCAGCGAGATATTCTCATTGTAGCGCCCGTTTTCTATTTTGCTGAGCGCGCTTTCGCTCAGGTTGATTTTCTTGGCAAAGTCCTGCTGCGATATACCATTCAGCTTGCGGAAATAGACGATCTTCGCACCGATATGCTTGTACAATAATTCGTGCTTCAGCTCCATAGAATCACTTCCTTCTTTATCTACTATTATCCCATTTTTGGAAAAACTACGCTGTCATAAATAGTTCATATTCCAGCATAAATAATGCTTATTTCCTAAATATTAGGATGGGATTATCCGCAACCTTCCGGGTTATGTTTACGGATACAGGCATAATTAAAGTCCCCACCGCCAAAACTAGCGACAGGGACTGTCCTTGTCTATTCCAAAGGAATGATATTTATCTGTAAAATCCGAGTTTGCGGAAACTATACCTCTTTCACAAATGCCTAAAAATTTAAGGTTGTCGTAGAGACAGCCTTAATACACTTCATCGAGCGGTATCACGCTTAGTACCTGGTATGCTTCGCGTAGGATATCCTGAAATCTCGGTTCATCCTGGCATTCCGTGAGGTTTAGAAAGTTGATAATATTATTGTACCGGTGACACATAGACCAATAGTCGCCAATGATCATATTATCAATTTCATCTTGAATTACATCATCTATCTTGGTTTTGAATTGCTCTTTCATTGAATGTGGTGTCCACATTATTCCAACCTCCTATATTCACTATAATAATATATATTTATGAAACATGAGATAACGACGCTGTATTATTTTATTATAGCACAAAAAATGGACAGCCTTGCCAGCTGACCATTTTTATTTCATTACGCCCAAAGAATTAATTTCGATTTAAATCTTGTTGCGTTATTACTACTATCAGCAGACTTCAACCTCGTCCACACCATACACCACACCTAGCGAGCTGCCGTTATCCCATGCAACATGAATCGTACCGATGTCATCCACAAAACGCACCGTACCCATACACCCGGATGGCGGGGTCTGCACATCGTCCATGTGGATCAGTTTGATACGCGTCCCTTTGGGGTAACGCTTACGTAACTCTTCGACTTCTTTCCTTGTCAGCATACATTATCCTCCTTTTTACTTTTCACATGAAAACAGCCTGCCGTATAAACCGACAGGCTTATTCTTTTTCGTCACCATCTTCCTCCTACATATCACCGTGTTCCTTAAAACTGTAGTAATATCCGTCGCCTATGACGATATGATCCATAAGCGGGATGCCGAAGATCTCTCCCACGTTCTTAAGACTTTTTGTGAGACGCCTGTCTTCAAAGCTCGGCTGCGGGTCTCCCGTGGGATGGTTGTGCGCCACGATCATGGAAGCCGCATGGTGGATGATTGCCGGGGCGAACACTTCCCGCGGATGGACTACCGCTGAACTCAGCGAACCTTCCGCGACCTGCTGTACACGGATTATATGGTTCTTCGTGTTCAGCAGCATGACCAGAAACCTCTCATGGTTCTCATGCCGCAGGCTTTTCATGAAATAACCGGCAGCATCTCCCGGGGATGACACGCGGTAAGGTTTTTGTGTAGGCAGCATGGCGACCCGCTTCCCCAGTTCCATGGCGGCAAGGACTGACACCGCCTGCAGTTCTGTCATACCGAACTTTAAGCTGATTTCCTCCGGGCTTTTGCACCGAGCCAGTTCTGCCTTGAACCCGTCCTCTATGGCAAACGTTTCCGCAATGCAGAATTGCCCTGCTGTTTTGCCCCTTGTAACAAGCCCGATCAGTTCCTCATCCGACAAAGATTCAATCCCGCGATCGTTCAGTTTTTTACGGATTTCTTTCGTATCCATACGATAAATACCTCTTTCCATATTTTGGGAAGCAGTAAAAGAACCCTGTATCTGAGCTGATACAGGGTTTGTTTCATTGCTGTCCGTATGGATAATATATATTTGAAAAACTGGATTTTACTGGAATGGCATGGACAAAACTGCTCTCACACCGGTGCGCAACTATCTGCCGGTCAACCTTATATAATAATTATACCATAAAACACCCATATCGTATTCATACCCTGTTCATTGTTAATCCTGACGTTTGACCCTTGCCAGAATGCCCTGTGCCATGTTTGCAAATTCTGTCAGATCACAGCCTCTTTATAACCAAACGAACTGACAACATGCCCGCTGTCAGTCGCTGCGGCTTACCCAAGGCCAATGCAAAGCATCCCGCCCGTCTTCCTGTTTTTATTAGCATCACGTTTCCTCACCTCATGTTCAGGCAACACTACATACTGCCGCCTGATCAAATCATCCAAAGAGACAAGGTCGTCCTGTTCCAAAACCCGGGAACTGTTGTAGTATTCTTCATTGTAGTCATTGATCTGGCTCGACAACCAGACGTAACCGGACAAAGCATCGCTGAACTTTCTGGCGAAAGGGTTTCGTATGCGATGGTATATCTTTTTGGCTTTGTCCCGCTTTACTGCCATCCCGTATCCGTCGTCCCCTATGATTACATAAATTGTATCTTCATACATTAAAAATCACCTTCTTTCATGCCCTGTCTATTCTGTCTTCTTCTGATTGCAATGTTGTGCAATCAGTTCATTCAGGTTTATTAGCTTATTTATATGTTGCAATATTTTTTAAACAATTGTACCCGTCCGAACCTTTACACACTGTCCCATGCTCTTCTGCACCCAACCCTTTCATTTCACGTTACACTCTGCCACAGGTCTCAATTTTCAGCGTCATGCCAGCCTGTCAACAGCTAATTCTATGCCCGTTTTCATCCATCAAAATCTATATCTTTGTGAACATAAAACTAAAATAGACCGGTACAGGCAGCATTGTGGATGAACCGGCAGCAAATGAAAGGAGGCAGTAGGTATGGGCTTTTTCTCAAGTACAGATTATGATGAAAAGAGCCGGAAATACGATCAGGATGTGTTGACAGTACGGGAAATGATGGATATGCTCGCCATAGGAAAGAACACGGCGTATAAACTTATCCATGAGGGCAAGGTAAAATCATTCCGCCTTGGAAATTCCTACAAGATACTGCGTAAATCCGTCACAGAGTATATCTACTCACGCTGAAAGATGGGGCTGTAACAAAATGAAGTTTTCACGCTAAATTTTGTTCATCCCTTTTTCATTGCGTAATAAAGCGGGGTTACAGACTATCAATAAAAATAGCCTGTAACCCCGCTATCTGTTTTTAGGGCGCACTTTAATAAGCCTTACGGCTTTATCATACATTTATTTTCAGCAAGCTTGTTCTTTATCAGCTTTTCGTAAAAATCGTTGGTTTATCCGTTCTTCCTGGATGCGGTTGTGCATCTTGCGGATGGCGGTGATGCCGGACAGCATGTCTTCCTTGCCTTCCGGATTGGCCTGATGCAGCATGCCCTTATAGCCGACGCCGATGGTCCGGGGTTTGTTTGTGTAAACACGGGGGATCAGCAGCAGCTTATCTTTTACTTTTTCCTGTACGCCTGCCAGGCGATGAACGTAGTCCAGCACCGCATCCTCATTATCGGCGGAGCAGGGGCCGATGACCAGGATGAAGCGGTCGTCGCTGCCGAAAAAAATATCTCTGATTTCTTTATCCCTTGCTGCTTTGGCAGCTAACGCCTCGGCGCCAAGAGGATATTCCTGCATCAGTTCCTGGGGTGACGGCAGCTTCCGTATGAATTCCATCTGCATTTCCATAGTATATTTCCTCATTTCATTTATGTTACGTAATCGTATATATAATACCATACTTTTGCAAAGAACGTTGGAAAAATCCGTATATTTTTAATAATGTCTTGTGAGGGGGGTAAAACTATGCTAAAATATACACAAATAAAGCACAAACAGCCAATCGTTTTATATAATACAGCATAATATACTTTTATCCTGATGTTGAACGGAGGTATCGCCATGGCAAAAGTTACGGGAACCAAAAATACTGATAAAATTACCGTAAACGCAGGCAACGTTGTTGTTGTCACCGGCAAGAAGAAGACGATGTCTGCCATAGTCAAAAGCGGGAAAAATAAAATCTACGGGCTTGCCGGCAAAGACAAAATCACTGTCAGCGACGGCAAGAAAAACTTCATTTACGGCGATGCCGGGAATGATACCATTACCGTTACGAAGAAAATCGGCACGGGCAACAAGATATACGGCGGTGCGGGTAAAGACACATTTAAAATAAACGGTGGCAGCAAGAATTACTTCTACGGCGGGGCAGAGAAAGATACCTTTACGGTAGCCGCTACGGTCGGAACCGGCAATAAAATCTACGGTGAGGCCGGCAACGATGTGATCACCATTAACGGCGGCAAGAAAAACTATTTTTACGGCGACGACGCGAAGAACAAACTTACCGGGACCGATACGATAACCGTTAAGGGCGGCAGCGGCAATACCATTTACGGAGGAAAAGGAAAGGATACAATCAATATTAACGGTGGTACAGGCAGCATAATTAATGGCGGGGCAGGCGCCGATACCTTCAAGTACACTTCTGGCACGGCCACAATCAAGGACTATGCGAAAGGCGAGACGTTGTCCTTCAAGAAGGCTATAACTGCTGTAAAAATCAGCGGCAAAAACATAACGCTCACTGCCGGCGCCAGCGGCAGCGTGACTGTGGCAAACGGCGTGGGTAAACTGTCGAAGGTTACGGTAGCCGACAAGAAAAAGAATTTTACTATAGTTGCTGATGGTACATTTGGTCTTGAAGGCAGCGCTGCCGACGATATCATTGTAGTAAACAGCGGCAGTGGAACAATAATTTCCGGCAAAGCGGGCGATGACATGTTATATGGCGGTGCAGGCGTTGACTGGCTGATGGGTGACGATGGTAATGATACATTGTACGGCAACGCAGGCATAGACACACTGCAAGGCGGGGCCGGCAATGATTGGCTGTACGGCGGCGAAGGTAATGATTCGCTGGTTGGTGGCGAGGGAAACGACACGCTCTATGGTGGCGCTGGCGTTGATGAAATGTCTGGCGGTAGTGGCAATGACGTGCTGTATGGCGAAGCGGGCGAAGACAAGCTGACTGGCGGCGAAGGCAATGACACCCTGTATGGCGGTGAAGACAATGACTATCTGGAGGGCGGTGCTGGCAATGACAGTCTGTATGGCGGCGCTGGCGATGACAGGTTGACTGGCGACGAAGGCAACAATACGTTGTATGGCGGGGCAGGCAATGACAGATTTGTCCATTTAGGAGGGGCGACTGATACCATTAAAGATTTCACAGCGGGCGATACCCTTCAGGCAAATAACATTACTCGCGTCTTCATTAACGGCAATGATGTAGGTTTGTCAGATGGAAATGACGGCTACGTTCTGGTGGAAAACGGCTTTAAAATACTGACTGAGGTAGAGAACAATACTTTGTACACCGTAGAAGAAACTGCAGATACGATTACTATTAAACCGGATACGACGTATATAAAAGGAAAGTCTTTTGTGGCAAACAGTGTCGCTTCTGACAAGATTGTACATATTGACGTAACTGCATTCACCAGTGGTGCAAGTATTATAGCTGCTACCTCTATTTCTGGGCAGACTGTCATTGTGAAAGGCAGTAGTTATGGCGATACCATTACTGTAACTGGAGGCGAGGGCATATCCATTTTGGGTTATGCAGGGAATGATAAACTGTATGGTCGTGCAGGTGATGACTATCTGATTGGCGGTGAAGGAGATGACTATCTGGATGGCTACATCGGGGATGATGAACTGGATGGCGGCGCGGGTGACGATACCTTGAAAGGTGATTACGGCGATGACAAGCTGTTTGGCGGTGAAGGCAAAGACCATTTTTATGGCGGCGCGGGCCACAACATAATGTACGCCGGTAATCTTGATAAGTCTGATGACAATGCAAGAGATACTTTCTACTTTACTTCTAATGATACAGGAATTAATGAGATTTATGGGTTCATTCCGGGAACGGGTGCGAATAATGACGCAATTAAGTTAACAGAGGGTGTCACTATCTCCGATTTCGTGAATAAGGCCGGTAATGCTGAGGCAACCCTGTCTACCGGTGGAAAAGTCCTGCTTTACGGTTGCGCGGTAAAAACAATTAATGTTATTTAGTGTTATATGAGCTTTTTTGTATTTTGAGAAATTAAGAAAAGATGGAGCTGTAACAAAATAGCCTTTATAAGGAGTCGGCATCCGAATGGATGCCGATTTTTCTATGCGCAAAAGAAAAAAGAGGCCCCGAAAGGCCTCTCCTTCTGGTATAATTTAAGTATGCAACCACCCAAATTAAACCGTAAAGATTATAGCAAATTTTCGACTGTAAGGCAATTGGTTTTGCCATTAGATTACAGCCAGATGATTCCCGAAACAGAAGCGGTGCGGTTACTGGACGCAGTACTGGAGGAACTGGATTATACAGCGTTGCTGCGTTTGTATTCTTCGCAAGGAAGAAAATCTACAGTACCGCCCAAGACTCTGTTCAAGATCATCGTGTTCGCCATGCTGGAAGGAATTTATTCTTTGCGTGCCATCCAGCGCCAGTGTCAGGTCAATATCCAGTACATGTGGCTGTTACAGGGATATAAGGCGCCTAGCCACATGGCAATAGGTCGTTTCTACAAGCGGCTTACTGTTCCGGTGCAGGAAGACTTATTTGCACAGTTCATCCATGTCTTGTCTGAAATCGATGCGGTTACTATGGATGAAGTGTATATTGACGGGACGAAGCTGGAAGCGAATGCGAACCGGTACTCGTTCGTGTGGCGTAAGAACATCGAACGGGGTTTGAAGAAGTTGAGAGAAAAGTATCCGGCATTCCGGGAGAAGATAACACAGACCCTGTTGCCGGAAGCAGGTTTGATGAAGGATACAGAACTGCTGGCCGCATTGGCCGCCAAATGCCAAGAAGAGAATGTGTGCTTTGTTTCGGGGGAAGGTCACCGTAAACCAGCCTTACAGAAAATCTTTGAGGAATGCGAAGCCCTTTGCGAAAAGCGTAGAGAGTATGAGAAGCACCTTTCGGTATTGAGGGAACGGAACAGTTATTCAAAGACGGACCCGGACGCCACCTTCATGCGGATGAAAGACGACCATATGAGGAACGGGCAGTTGAAGCCCGCTTACAATGTACAGCTGGCGGTAGAAAGCGAATACATCGTAGGGGTAGGAATCTTTCCCAACCCGACAGATACGCTGACGCTGATTCCGTTCCTGAAACATATGGATTCCCACTTGAACCTGAAACCGGAGTATGTAGTGGCCGATGCCGGATATGACAGTGAAGAAAACCTGGATTGGCTGCAGGAGCACGAATATAAGTCCGTGATAAAGCCTGCCCAATATGAGATTAGCAAGAAAAAACAATACAAAAAGCGGATTGATTTGCCCGCAAACATGAAATACGATCCAAAGAAGGATGAGTACACCTGCGCCAAGGGACGGAAGCTAATATTTGAAGCGGTACGGAAGAAAAAACACCACAGCGGATATGTAAGTGAGTAGTATGTATACCGTTGTACTAACTGCCAGTATTGCGGGCTGCGGAAGCAATGCCAGCGGCAGGGGGACAGGAAAAGTAACAAAACCATCCAGATAAACAAGAACTACAATGAATTGCAACAGGACAATATGGATCGGTTCCTGAGTGAGGAAGGAATCCGGCTGCGGGTAAACCGGTCGATCCAGGTAGAAGGAGCCTTCGGACAGATAAAACAGGATTACAGTTATAAACGGATCCTTCGCAGAGGTAAAGAAGGAGTTTATAAAGAATTACTGTTTCTGGCTCTCGGTTTCAATATCCGAAAATTACATAACCGCATACAGGAAGAGCGATTGACCCACCGATTTTTACGAAAAACTGATAAAGAGGAAGCTTGTTGAACAAATAATTTATAAAAAAGCCTTAAGGCTTATTAAAGTGCGCCTAAAAACAGATAGCGGGGTTACAGACTATGTTTTAATGATAGTTTGTAACCCCGCTTTGTTACTGAATAGAAAAGGGCTGCACAAAATTCAGCTTAAAAACTTCATTTTGTTACAGCCCCATCATGCAGGCCAATAGCCACGCCACTACAAGCTAATTTGATTATGAGGCTAAACATATACAATCGCTGAAGGGATTGGAGGGGCAGTTTTACATATTGAGATACATCATACGAGTCGGGCATTTCGTGCTTTCACAAGGAGTGTCCTACCCCTGTTAAGAATCAAGGGGTAGGACACAAAGGAGATTAACCATGGGAATTGGTTAATTACTGTAAATTGTCAGATGATGTTAGAGTGTACCATAGAACCGGTGCCCCTGTTATTCGTCATCATCTTTGTCTTGCTGGGTGTCTTTATTCATTGCGTCTATGGTATCACGATCATTATAATACCATTTGAGTTTATCCCACACGTTCAGATAATCTTCTTTGGCTTTCTTGAGAAGTCGTTTCAGGTTCTTCTCATCACCACGCAACATATAAATCTCAGCCAAATATTTCCCAGCCTTTACGTTTCCCTGCTTGTAAGCCTTCCAAAGCCATTTCTCAGCTTTTTCCGTCCCATCTTTGCAAGGATCAACTGATGCTACAACTCCAATCCCTAAATGGTAACAAAAGCCCAGGTATAATTGGGCAAATTCGTTGCCTGATTCAGCGGCATCATGCAGCATATCAAACGCTTCAATTACATCATTATCAAATTCTTTAATAATATTGTTCATAGTTTGCCTCCATAATAATTTATATATAATATTGCCCGTCACTATCGGTAACGGGAGCCATTGTCTGCCGAGTTACCATAAGGGGCAACTACCACTTGAGCACGATTACACCTCCTTTTGACGTTGTCACAGTTATGGTAATCAGCATTATTAAAATAATGTTAGCTGAATTATTAAAGATTATTCTGCCACTATTCACGCATCTGCTTGCCTTTTCATCTCATATCGTTCAGTTTACCTTTATGTTGATGCATGTATTATTTTTTATTGGAATATTGTTGCTTCAGGTTAGTTTGAATGTTACAAGATGCCACCGGATTGTCTCATTACACTTATGTTGCAATGCATATAAAAAGTTATCGGTAAGCAGGACGGATATCAGCCATCCTGACCTTCTCCAACTTGATCGTCATTCCATAGCCATTGTTGCCAACGATAGCGTAAATTGGGTTAGGTTCTGGCATAACTGAACATCCTTTCATATTTATGTATTATTTATTGCCCAAAGATTCCGAATTATGCAATGGGATTTCAATGGGCGACTTCTTTACCTTTATGTTGCAACAAATCGCAATACAATAAAATTCTATAAAGCTCATTCTAATTATTTATAGCAAAAAGAGATGCCACCCGATAACGGGAGGCATCTCCTTTGTACTTGTTCTTTGCTAATTTAGCCCATCAAGAATAGCCGTTCATGTAGCTGAATGCATGTCTCCTTCTTCCAGATACACAAACTGGAACCAGCTATTATTCCGATGCGTCTACTGAGTCGTTAGTCTTGCCATAGGCTTCGCAGATAATGTTACATGGGTTTGATACCCTGTCCAGCCTCCATTCCTGAGGCACAGCAATTTCGTTTATGTTCAAGCGTTTCATGATACGTTTAACGTGGGATTTCAGCTTATCCGGATCCGTAGGGATTGCCATTGCAAGTAATCCAATATAATCCCACCAAAAGGTCCTGTCGATGGAAGGGGTAAGGGAAAAATTTAGCAGTTTAATAACAAGAACCATATCCGGCTCTGAAATTCTCCGGGTGTGTTTAATGATTTTTACGGCTTCTGTGATGCTGACAAAATCGCCATCGCTTACCAGTTTATTGAGTTGTTTTTTTATTATTGAATAAGCGAGGCTTCGATTCCATAGTTCGCCTAAACTTAGGGACGTTATTCTGCCTTTATAGCGCATATTATATAGAAAATCTGCCTTACATTGCACTTCGAAACGAAGTACGTGTTCGACTGATTCCATTTTCCGCTCAATGGTCTTGTCATAAAAATTGACCGTTAGTTTATCCTTGACGATATAAATGGAGTCCTTGTATTGGGGCTGCTGTTTGTTGTTAACAGCCCGCAATATTTCTGTACGGCCGCTTTTTTGCAGAAGTGCCATGGTTTCCCTGTAGTGGGGAGTCTGGTATTGGAAAGCGAAGTCTATGCGGTTAACTTCCCAACCGTCCAACGTTGGAAGGGGACTATCGGTCAGATAACGGTTAAACATCGCGATAAACCCGTTAAAGATAGTTTCATAGCGTTTGTAATCACCTGGCCCTGAAAGCGCATAGGGATCCTCCGGGTACAGGACTATCGCTGGACGGCAACGCAGCAAAAGCATCGACCCAGCGTTTAATCCGTAGCGGTAGTCTTTGATTTTGAATTCGGTGATCCCGAACGGATAAAACGCCATGGTTTTTGTCTGCATTAAGGATTCATTTCTGTGTGTCAAATCTGGGTATTGGGATGAGCCTAGTTGTCGGATGCATTTCCATAGGGCATCAAAAACAGCTTTTCTGTTCAAGCGGTTTTTTCCAATTTTTAACTCAAACGAATCGACACAGCCATTACAATTCATTGTTCACCTCGTCATAGTAAAAAATAATTCAGATAACAATAAAGTATGAGAAAGAACCAGTGGGAACAAGATAGAACATTAAGAGGATGTATAACAAATAATAAAATACAATAGAGGGATGTATAATTCAATGGTGAGAAATAAAAACACAACCGAGGGGAGTTTATGTTTATATTTATAAGCAATTAGCAACCTCGGGAATATTTTCCGTCACGCTTATGTACCTATATTACTCAGAAAACCCCGAAAAAGTTCCCAAGTTGGTTCCGAAGAGTTACCAAAAGTGCATGGCATCTACGACCTGAAAGGATGTGAACTTCTGTAGGCGAACAATAGGAGCTTATTTTTCATGTGGGTCATTTTCATCCTCAAAAAAGCAAAGTCCCAAAGTTCCCACGCCAGTATTTCTACAGAATTGCCCTTAATTTCAGCAATAAAATGATGAAATTTCGCAAATATTGAAGCGCCAGATCTATATGTAAAACAAAATATCGGGACAGATTATAAAAATTGGGGGACTCAGGGGCTTTTAATAATGTCGGAAAAAGAAGCATTATTTAAGTTCCCAACTTGCATTATACTGTATGTGTGCCGCCTGTGTAAACAGAGTAACCTGGATATGCTGGTCGTCTTATTAATTCAGCACAAAGCTGATCCGCAACGTAGAGACAAGTCTTTCCGGCTTGGTAATTCCTGTTAGATTTTGTGGAAATAAGTAATAGATTAAATCTGTTCGCATTGAAAATATGCTTTCGGATAACGCTGTTGCGGTATGATATATTTTGAGACAACAGCCAAAACGTGATATAATAAACTAATATAACTATAGTAACAAACTGGGGAAATGTTTCCAAATTTATGGGTTTTATATTGCAAAAATTAATAATGACACATGAAATCTAGTTTTATAAAAGAAGCTATGGGAGGAGTGTTTTCTACAATGTCCAATGAAATTGAGAATAAATTGATTTCTCTATATGATGAAATCAGGTTAGGGTCTTGTGATATTTGCAAAAAATGTAAGACTGACAAGGGCAGACAAGTATGATAAGCTGTGAGCTGCGGCTATCGTCTACATTCCGGGCTTCGGCTTTGTGGACCTGGTGCTGGCCCAGGATGCGATCAATACCTATTTGGCCGGACGGTAAATAAATTATTATAGATGACAACAAGTACCCTGTCGAACATTATTCCAGGGAAAGAAAGGAGCCAGAGGTATGAAAAGAGAATTCAAGGATCTGATGCGTTTTGAACCGTACGAATGCTTGAACAGCGAAATCACCGGAGATTACGACAAGGCCCATGCCGTGAAGTGCGTGAACGGCACCTTTGTGGGAACCGAGGAGCACGGGGTCGCGTCGTGGCTGGGCATCCCCTTCGCGAAGCCGCCCGTGGGCGGGCGCCGCTTTAAGGCGCCGGAGTACGTGGACGCCAGCGACCGGGTCTTCGAGGCCAGGTACTACGGAAAGTGCGCTTTCGGCGCACAATCCTATCCGGATTGTGTGCAGAAGCTGAGCTCCGAGGACTGCCTTTACCTGAACATCTGGGCCAACACCGACGATAAGACCGAGAAGAAGCCGGTTATGGTCTGGATCCACGGCGGGGCTTACGTCACCGGCTCGGGCTCGCAGATCTCCTATAGCGGAGCCAACCTGGTCCAGAAGCATAGCGATATCATCATGGTGAACATCAACTACCGCCTGAACATGTACGGCTTCATGGACTTCTCGTCGGTACCCGGCGGCGAAAACTTTAAGACGGCGCCCTGCAACGGCTTGCTCGACCAGGCTATGGCGCTCCGGTGGGTGCACGAGAACATCGCCGCTTTCGGCGGCGACCCCGACAACGTGACCATCTTCGGACAAAGCGCCGGCGGCGGCTCTGTCTCCATTCTGCCGGTCATGAAGGAGGCGAACCGGTATTTCCAGAAGGTCATCGCCCAGAGCGGATCCACCACCCTAGCCTTCCCGGTGGACTGCGAAGCAGCCCAGGGCAAAACTAAGGCGCTGCTGGAGTTCACCGGCTGCAAGACCATGGACGACATCATGGCGCTGAGCGAAGAGGCGCTTCAGGAGGCGTATGTGGAAGCAGTCGGCAAGTTCACCTCCTGCCCCTACTACGGAACGGAGGTTCTCCCCGAGGCGCCCATCGAGCTGTACCGTAAAGGTTACGCAAAGCACATATCCATCATGGCAGGCACCACGGCCGACGAGATGAGGCTGTTCATGGGCGAGGGCCCGTGTCTGAGCCTGGAAGAACAAAAACTATACGCCCGGCGCGCTGCGGGCGACGCAGTTCCCTACCTGAAGGAAGAGGACAAAAAGTATTACGAAGAATTCCGGCGGGTATGCAGGGATCAGGAGCCGGGACTTGTGGAGACGGAGTTCATAAATGAGCTCATGTTCAGGGTCCCCATGCTCCAACAGCTCGACGCCCAAAGCGCGTTCAACAAGACGTTCTGCTACTACTGGTCGTACCCGGGCAGCAACCCGGATATGGGGGCAGCGCATTCCGTGGAGCTCCTGTTCGTGTTCGACTTTCGCGGCGTGGGGACGGACAGCACCTTCAATGGCACCAACATCCCCGAAGAGATCTTCACGGCTGTTCAGCAGATGTGGACCAATTTCGCACGCTGCGGCAACCCGTCCACAGACAAGGTCGAATGGAAGGCGTACTCGGTGGACGACCAGAACGTCCTGGTCATCGCCGGGCCGGATGACATTCATATCGAACAGGGCCTTCTGGCCGATCAGTACAAGGCCGTGCTCCCCTTGCTGGGCTACTACCAGTTCATGGACAAGTTCTTTACGCCCGGCTACCTTTTGGATATCGTCGCCGCGCGCCAGCAGAATGCCTAAGCTCTGTAGGGAATATAAGACAAACTTTGGTAAAAAGAGAAAGAAGCAAATCACATGAACACTAAGATCAAATGCAACAACGGCACTTTCATCGGCAAGGAGACAGACGGACTGATAATCTGGAAGGGCATCCCCTACGCAACCCAGCCTGTGGGAAAGCTTCGCTGGAAGAAGGCACTTCCTGCCGCGGACGATGACGGCGTGTACGACGCCACAAAGCCCGGCCACATTCCAATCGGGCCCGTGAACGACTCCATGGAAACAGCGGAGTTCGGCGAGGACTGCCTCGTGCTGAACATTTATTGCAATACCGGATGCACTGACAGCAGGAAGCCGGTCATGGTATGGATCCACGGCGGCGGGTTCTGCGCTGAATCCCAGGCGTCGCCCCTTTACGACCTTACCGGCATCTCCAGACAGTACCCCGACATCCTGTTCGTGTCCATCGACTACCGGCTCGGATTCCTGGGGTTTATGAACTTCGAGCGGGTTCCGGGGGGAGAAAACTTCAGGGAGGCAGGCAACCTCGGCCTGCTCGACCAGCTTGAGGCCCTCAGGTGGGTACAGAAAAACATCGCCGGGTTCGGCGGCGATCCGGACAACGTGACAATATTTGGTGAGTCCGCAGGCTCGGCAAGCGTCACGTTCCTCCCCCTCATCAACGGAAGCGAGGGGCTCTTCAGGAAATGCATCGCACAAAGCGCCAACATCGCCTACTGCGACACCATGGAGCACGGCATCCACGTGACGCAGAACTTCCTGACCGCAGCGGGCTGCCAGACCATGGACGAACTGATGGAGCTCACCACCGGGGAGCTTGTTGATGCCTATCAGAAAGCAAGTATCATTGACAAGAACTGCCTTCTGGGAACTGCCAACTTCCCGCTTCTCGACGGCGTCACGCTGCCCGAGGACCGGGCGGACATGTACGGGATGTGGGGAGACGAAAAGAGAGCCAAGATCGATTTGATGATTGGGTCTAACCAAGATGAAATCAGGTACTTCGTTCCCTTCGAGGGCGGCGAAGAAGGCTTCGCGAATACGCTGAGGTGGATCGCGAAGAGAGATCGCGCGCTGCTCAACGAGCAGGAGAAGGCCATGTATGACGAGTTCATGGCCACGCTGGCAAACGAGAGCGAGGGGAGCAGGTTGGAGCAATACTGCAACGACATCAACTTCCGCGCCGGTAACACCAATATGGCCATCAGGCACTCTGCCGCCGGCGGAAACACCTACATGTACTTCATGAAGAAGCCGGTGATAACCCCCCAGCTTGGCGCGATACACGCAGCCGAAATTCCGTACCTGTTCGACACTTGCCTGGAGGATCCGATGGGAAGCGGAGAGATCGTTGGGACCGACGAGTGCGAGTTCCGCCACGTCGTAAAGGAGATGTGGGTCAACTTTGCCCGGACGGGCAATCCTTCCACCGACAAATACGAGTGGAAAAAGTTCTCGGGGGACGACCGCCAGACGATGGTCTTCGATGATGCCATCGGCATGCAGAAGGATCTGTTCGGAAGGCGCGAGGATCTGATGATGTCCTGGGCAGAACGCCTCGGGAACGGATCGTCCAAGAGGGTCTGCTAACGTGGGCGTAAGCGCAAGTAACGATTAGAAATTAATCTTCAAAATCCAAAGATTTTTTGCGGCTAATATGTTATGATAAATAAGCAATGTTTAACCATTGCAATGGTAGTTTCTTTAATTATTTTTTGACGGAGATACTGAAATGCCAATTAACAAAAATGAAGTCACAATGGAAATGATTAAAAAGGCGATGGCTTGCGAGACTGCCGAGGAACTTATGGCGTTGGCAAAAGCCGAAGGTATCGAACTGACGAAAGAAGAGGCCGAGGCGTATCTGGCAGAATTAGCGGATGTGGAATTGGATGAAGCAGCTTTGAAAAATGTTGCCGGCGGTATGGCCTATTGCACGGACCTCTTTAAAATGAAATCGGCGCCTGCGTGTAACAGCTTGGAACATCACATGAATTAACCACTATAGTGGGTATTGACGCTTGGCAACTCTTATGGAACAACGCTGTCAGATTGACAAATTCTTGTTTTACTTCAACAGCCGTAGATTTTGTAGGTGCGCTAAAACGAACCCCCTGTCTATCGCTAAAATAGGACGCTTAGCGGTGGGCAGGGGGATTTTTTATTGTGAAGACATAAAATTGATGATATAATTATAATAACTAAAGTGGGAAAGCATATCTTTTTGATTTCGAGCATGTTACGGCCGTCGGTATAAAGGTTTTTGGAGGATTGACTTATGGCTACTAAAACCAGCACGAAAAATAAAAGTAAATTGGCAGGCACTGCCGCCGCGGATATTTTGACCGTAAAACACGATCAGGTTACAGTGACCGGTGCCGGCGGGAACGATACCATAAAAATAACCAAAGGCAACCGCAGTAACGTCAGTGGTGGTGCAGGCAAGGATATCATCACGGTCAGTTCGGGTAAAAGCCATACCATCCATGGCAATGCCGCTAATGACACGATTACCATAGGCAAGAGCGCCGGTACAGGCATCAAAGTTTATGGTGATACGGGTAACGATACCATAAAAGCGACCAACAGCTATGCGGTTACCTTCTACGGCGGAGACGGCAGTGACACGCTGACCGGTGGAAAGGGTGGCGACAAGTTGTACGGTCAGGCCGGTGCGGATAAATTATACGGTGGCGCGGGCAACGATACTCTTTCCGGCGGTGCAGGCGATGACAAGTTATACGGCCAGGCCGGAACCGATACGCTGACCGGCGGCGCGGGGAAGGATACGTTTGTGTACGCAAACGGCGGCGGCAGTGATAAAATTACTGACTATGCTGCAGGATATGATACGCTTCAGATTTCCAGTGGGTCCATCAGCAAGACGGCGCTGGCGAACAGCAATAAAGATTTAGTATTCACTATTGGTAGCGGTAATGTGATCCTGAGTGAGGCAGCGGAAAAGACAATCAGCCTGAAAGACAGCCGGGGCAGCTATACGGTGTCCAATACGGCGATTACGCTGGGAAGTGATTTTACAGGTGAGATAGACGCTACCAAGTATTTGTCTACCGTAATAACGATTGATGGCAGAAATTCCGTTAATACTGTTAACATTACTGGCAATGCACAGGATAACGTCATTTATGCCAGCAAGGGTGGCGGTACCTATAAAGGCGGAGCCGGGAAAGATACCATTATAATTAGCGGCAGCGCAAAGAACACGGTTTACGGTGATGCTGGCGATGATAACATTAATATCAGCGGCGGCAAAAGTAACATTATTTATGGCGGCGCAGGAACCGATACGTTCAACCATACTTCCGCAATCGCGACGATTAAAGATTACGAGGCAGGAGAGACGCTCTCTTTTGCAAACGCCATAACCGGCGTAATCGTTGACGGTCAAAACATAACCCTGAATGTAGGGGCTGACAGCAACGTAAAAGTGGAAAACGGCCTTGGAATACTAACTCAGGTCACCGAAGAAGGCAAGGTAAAAGATTTTCAAGTATGTGTAAGGGACGGCGTCGGTGTTCCTTTTGCTGGTAGAAATGATGATGATATACTGGTTGTAGCGAGCAGCAGCGGTTTAATATGTGTTGAGGGCAAAGACGGTAATGATAAACTGTTCGGCAGCAATAGTAGCGGTATCACGAATTCTCTTATGGGACAAGATGGAGACGATATGATTTTCAGCGGTTCCGGGGATAGCGTAAATGTGCTTAGCGGTGGTAATGGCAATGACATCATTTTTATAACCGGAGGCCAAAACAACAATATCACCGGCGGCGACGGCAATGACAACATCTACATCAGAGGCGGCAGCAGTGTTGTATATGGAGGAGTTAATAGCGCCAATTATAGTTATACCTCTGATAATGATACCTTCATTTATTCTTCCGGTACTGCTGACATTATGGACTATGAAACCGGAGAAACGTTGTCCTTCACGGATGCGATTACCGATGTAACTATCAGCGGTACTAACGTGACCTTTACGGTAGGAACCAGCGGCAGCTTGATGGTGAAGAATGGCGTTAACACACTGGATCAGGTCACGGAAGTAGACAAGAAGAAGAATTTTCATATAGTAGATGCTGGAAATATGGATTTTCATGGCAGCAATGCTGATGATATCATTGTAGCGAACAGCAGCACGGGAACCCGTACAGCGGTTTATGGAGGCGCCGGCGATGATAAGATATTTGGCGGCACCGGTATTGATATACTGTTTGGTGAGAAGGGGGACGATTACCTGTCCGGGCGTGTCGGTGCCGACGATGTTGCACTGGTTGGCGGTGCCGGAAATGATGTACTGATTAGCGGCGATGGCAACGATAAACTGTTTGGCGGAACAGGCGCTGATAAGTTTATAATTGGAGCAGGCGCCAACGAAATGTTTGCCGTCGATGGTGATGATTACAACCGATTTGATGATAATGTATGTGATACATTCGTTTTCAGTTCTTCCAGCACGGGCAAGAATACCATCTATGAGTTTAGCGCGGGAACTGGTTCTAATAATGACGTTATTGTTTTCGACGGCGTTACCCTCAACAGTTGGGAGAGCGATGACGGATATGGCAACTATATTTTCAACCTTTCTAACGGTGGCAGGGTCAGGCTTGTCAATTGCGCGGGAAAAGCCATTAGGTACATGCTGGCTGAGGTATTATCGTAACAGATAAGGAAGTATATTCGACTTGTTGCTTTCGCTTGTTAAAGTGAACGTGACGTTGGGTAGCCAAAAAGGAAGCCAATAACCCAAAAAACAATAAAAAAGGCTGGAAAATATTTACAAAATGCTGATAAAACTGGCATAAAAAACGCCGAATTTGGCTGAATTGTTACAGTAAAAATGGTTGTAACAGCCAGTTCGGCTTTTGCTAAATCATGTTTATATTCTCCTTCGTTTTGATTATGAGTTTTGAGAATACCCAAACCTGCATAACACCGTTGCAAGAATGGTACTCTCAAAACTGTCAAGTTTTGAGTATGGTGTTTACTATGCTTAGAGATAATATTTGTTTCAAAAAATAGAGTTCGCGAATATGGCTCATGTGATATAATAAACACAAGGATTAATGAGTAGATTGTGGACAAAAGCTAGAAAGTGTGTATTTTTTCACAAAGAAGATGGCAGTTAGTTTTATGGTTAAGGAGTGAGTGATAATGTTGCGAAGAATATTGCTTTTAGTTTTAATTACTTTTTCTATCATTATATCTGGCTGCGGTGATGACGCTAAAAGCTTAGTAAGAAGTAGTTTAGATGACAAATCAGGTGTTAAAATCAGTGAGGTTTATAATAAAAAGAAGGATGATGAAAAAAGCAAATTTGCAAAAGAAGTAACTATTGCTTATTTTGAGCAAGCAAAGTCAGACCTATCTCGGAAAAACAATCCATCATATACTCAATATTTTTATGATACCCTCACCGATTTGTTCAAGCACATAGATCCAAACGATAAGAATTTTGCCAACTTAAGTAAACTGAATCAGTTGATTAGTTTGAGAGAATCAAAAGTTAACGAATATGGGAACATATATAAACAACTAGGATTAAGTCTGGAAAAAGACGGGCTATCATATTCTAATGCGGGATCGATTCGGAGATACAGGTTGTATATCAATCACAGAGTATTTAACAATGACTACAATCCGCTATATGGCGCGGTCGAACCACAGACTATTGGAAACGGCTTTATTGGCACGATGGAGATACCATCTGATAAATACGTGGCGGCTGTTCATATACCTAAGGATGGTGTTTTTGCGAATGGTCCTGGCGTATATACGTTTTATGCCGCTCAAGCAGGGAATTATACGCTAGACGTAGCAGGATTTCCACGTAATGTGATGTTGTTACAACTAATTTATGATGATCAGGTTAACTTGGTTCGTCGATTTGTAAGATTAGATAAGGAAAGAAACGAATTACTTAAGACTACTATTCCTAATTACGTCAATAATGTCTTGGCTGACCCTGGCGGTGAATTTAGGACCGGTGTAGCCAGTATAGATAATAAAAAAGCAGATAATAGTAACAAGAATATTTCCCCAACTGCCTCTCAAAGTGCTGCTAGTGTAGCAACAAGAGCTGAAGATGCTTTGGTCAATTTCCATAGCGCCATTACCAATAAGCAATATCAGACAGCGTTTAACCTTCTTAGTCCCAGCATGCAAAACTATGTTGGAGGCTATGACAAATTCGTCAGAGGTTATGGAACTACCGAATCCAGCCAAATTACAGAAATAAATGTTATTTCTAAAAATGACTCTGCCGCCACATTAGCTTATATGCTCGAAGCAAGAGACAAGTTTAAAGCCGGAACCTTGATTCAGCAATTTAGTGGAACTGCTAAACTAATAAACAATGGAGGTTGGAGGATTTCTGAAGTAACTGCTAAAAAAGTTGGCGAAAGGTTAATTCAGTAATCTTATCAATAAAACAATTGGAATGCAGTACCTGATACAGGTTGTATTTCTTCTGCTCACCGTAGGACTCACTATAAAAGAACACACTACCTCTAATCTGTATAATTAAAAACTCACCTGATAACCCATCAGGTGAGTATAATATCTAACTGGCCTAGCTGACGAACAAATCATATAGGAAGAAAGTATATCAAACTGTCGCTTTCGCATATTAAAGTGCGAATGGTTGTTGGAAGCCAATTTGGAAGCCAATAACTAAAAAACTAAAAAAATTAGATGGAAAATATTAACACAATAAGAGAAATTGGAAGGGATATTTAGTGAATTTGAGGTAAATTGTTACAGTTAAGAGGGTTGTAACAGCCAATTCGGCTTTTGCTAAATCGTTAGGGGTCGCAAGGCTCGCCCGAGTTCGAATCTCGGCCACTCCGCCATATTTCTGGCATACAAGCATCTGGTGAAAATTCCAGATGCTTATTTTTTTTGCAAATTTTCAAAGCAGTAACCGATATAAACCAAAGTATGCCAAAATACTCAATACCACAACGCCCAGCGCGGAAATCGAGAACATACGGATAAACAGACGATGCTGCAGCTGTGGTGAAGCATTAGCGGCAGAGGAATAGGCGGCCAGCGCAAGGGCACCGCCGGTGGAAAGAGGGCTGATGCCCGCAGTATTGGAAATCATGGTGATGGCTGTGGCCATTTCCAGTTCCAGTGCGGGACCTGCCACCCCCAATTTACCCAGAACTTCCGGAATGGTGGGGATTAACGTTGGCATGACCACGCCGGAGGTAGAACTGAACCAGCTCATGATACCGGATGTGATACCCATGATAGTTACGGACGTAGCCGGCGTCATGATGCTCGCCAGCGCTTCCGACAACAGTTTGATACCGCCGAGCTTAATTATAATGTGCATCAGAACACCAACGCCGGTGATCAGCAACAGCGTGCCCCAGGGAATCTTTTTGATCGCTTCGGTTTCATCTGCTACGCGTAGGAAAGACAGGACCATGGCTACCGCAAAGCCGGTCAACCCTACATTTACTTTGAAGAACAGTACGAGTATGACCATGATTCCGATTCCGATCAGCGTTATAATCTGGTTTTTGTTGAAGGGCGGAATATCGTCCTGGCTTATCACTTTATCCGAATGGAGCTTGTAGCCGCCCAGCAGAAAATAGACAATGGCTGCGTATACGGTAGAAGACAAAATGCCGTTCATTAAGAACTGCTTTTCAATGCCGGTCAGTCCGAAGCCGGCACACAGATTGATGCCTATAATACCTGTGGCTGCCAGCGGGGAGACTCCTCCGCCGGATGCACCCAATACGGACAAGGCTGAAAGCATGGCAGGATTGATACCCATTTCCGCGGCCAGCGCCATGGAAAACACCATCATGATCGCCATGGTCGGAACGGTGCCGGGACCCAGGGCCGAAAGCACAACAGAGAAAACATAAATGACGATAGGAATCATGAAAGTGTGTTTCCCGGCCAGCGCTACTACTTTTTTTGCCAGCAGTTCCAGGGAACCGTTGAGCTGGGCCAGGCTGAACAGATAGGTTACGCCCAGCAGGATCATGAATAATGAGTAATTAAATCCGTTGATGATTTCTTTATCAGAAATGCCGCTGAGGCGTCCTAACACCAGGGCGAATCCAATCGCCAGCAAGCCCGTGTTCATGTGTCGGAAAAAACCTAAAAAGATAGCCAGCAATAACAAGCCGAGAGAAAGCAGAGCCAAAATAAATCCATCTCCTGTTCATTGGGATAAATGATACTATATATTATATACTATAACTATACTCCTCAAAGTCAGGAATGTAAAACAAATTTTTTAAAACAGAATCTTTACACCTCCAATATATATTCGGTTGCAACGTTCTCTGTACTGCTTTATCACATAATAAATTTCTTGAAAATGAAACCATAATAATGTATATTTAAATTAATCAATGTAACAAGAAAACAGACTGTTACTATAAACAGCAATCCAGGAAGGAGCGCTAATGCGCTTAAGTCTGACTCATGAACAGGAGATAAGAAAAACATGGATTTTACAGGAAAGAGATTGTTGATACTTGCCGGAGCAGGAGTACATAATAAGGTGGTACGTGTTGCGAAGGAGATGGGAATTTATACGATCGTTACTGATAACATTAAGGATTCACCTGCAAAAATGATTGCTGATGAAAGCTGGATGTGCAGTATAACAGATGTAGATACAATTGTGGAAAGATGTAGAAGAGAACCTGTTGACGGAGTAGTTAATTTTTGTATTGATCCCGGGCAGAGACCATATTTGCAAATCTGTAACAGATTGTGTTTGCCCTGTTATACAAATGCTGACCAACTGTCAATACTTACTGATAAACGCAGATTTAAAAAGTATTGCTTGTCACATAGTGTTGATGTTATTCCGGAATATACAATTGACGACATACAAAACGATAATGCAGAGTACCCGGTTTTTATAAAACCCACAGACAGCAGAGGTTCAAGGGGGCAATCAATTTGCCATAATAAATCAGAAGCATTAAGGGGGATTGCGTTTGCAAAAAATGAAACGCAAACGGGTGGATATATTTGTGAAAAGTATATGAAAGGTCATCAGGATATAGGATTAACTTATTATGTTATAGATGGGGAACCGTATTTAGTAAAATTTGCAGACCGGTTCCTGGGAAAAATAGAAGATAGTATGGACAAACAAGTTATGTGCATGCAGCACCCCGCAACATTTGATGCAACCGTTTTTAAAAAGGTACAAGATCACGTAAAAAAAATGATCAAGTCGTTAGAAATCCAGTTTGGCCCTGTATTTATGCAGGGGTTTGTTGACGGAGATACCATCCGGTTTTATGATCCGGCTCAACGTATGCCCGGCGGTGACTACGACCTTGTGCTGAAAAAAGCAACCGGTTTTGATACTGTAAAAACCATGATTCACTTTGCACTTACAGGTGATACAAAAGTTCATTATGGAAATCCACGGAATTCATATTTGCTTAATGGAGGCACGGCATTAATGATGACAGTATCAGCCAGGCCGGGAAAAATAGCACATGTAATCGGGTTTAACAAAGTGAAGCAACATCCATACGTAGTGTATGGAAGACAGATCATTGATGAAGGAACGGTCGTTCCTGCGACAGGAGATGTACGCCAGAGAGTTGCGGAAGTTGGTGCTTATATTCCCCGGAATGAAGATTTTAAAGAATTTGTTAAGTTCTTTTACGACACTTATCGGATTACTGATGAGAATGATAAAGATATGATTATCTCACGGTATATGTTTTAACGAACGAAAATGGAAATCATTAGCCATTGAAAAGAATCAGAAAGGAAGAAAGGATATGACAGATTATGACATAATGTATGTAAAAATGCGAAGTTTGGGAATGGAGTCCAAAGCTGCAAAAATGTTTATTAAACGATTTGCTGAAGATGAAAGAGTATTTCCCGCATCCGCGGAAGAAAAGAAATGGGCGATGGAACGGGGCTTTTTTCCGGGAAGGATTATGCTTTATGGCCTGACAGAAGAGAATTTTAAAAACTATATGCCGGATTATCATTATTATATGTTACATCCCTTTAATCATCATTTTAAAATATGGGTAAATGATAAGCTTACCTTAAAATATATTTTGAACAGCAGCGAATGTGCTGACGTCATGCCGGCTTATTACCTTTACATTGAAAATGACGGTTCATATACGTATCTTATGGACTGTCCGGATTATATTAAAAAGGATGAAGATTTTCTCTGGAATTTATTATGTGATAAAAAGATATTAGCAATGAAACCGAATTCAGGAACTTTCGGTGGAATGGGATTCATTAAGCTTGAAATCAGAGACGGGTCATTATATGAAAACAATATCCTAATAGATAAAAAACGGTTTTCTGAGATTTGTGAATCTGTGCGGAATTATATTGTAACAGAGTACGTATACCAGCATCCAGAACTGGCTGGAATCTGGCCGTACAGTGAATGCACGTTACGGGTAGTTATGTGCAAGAATGTAAAAAGAAAATTCTTTGAAAAGGATTTCTGGTCCTGTGTTGTATCCTATGCCAGATTTGGCTCTTCTGTCAGTGGTGGCGCAAGTAATTTATCCTCTGGTGGAATTGGCATAGGTTTTGACTTTGACAGCGGAGTTTTTAATGAATGCGGTATAAGGTACAAAGAGTTTTGTGAAGACGGCATTTGGATAATGAAGAAGCATCCTGATACAAAAGTTGAATGGGGAGCATTAGGTCTTCCCAATTACGATATTGTAAAACAAAAGATTTATCAGGTTTGCAATTATATTTCATCGCTTTCATATCTTGGATTCGATATAATTGTTTCGGAAAACGGAATGAAACTCTGCGAAATCAATACCCGTCCTGCAATGGCTTATGCACAGGTTATGAACGGGCCGATACTTTTAAAAGACAGTATTAAAGAGTTCTTTCTGTATAAAAGGATCAACAGGTTTGACGGTCAGGATTTTTATCGCGCATATTTAACAAGCCAAAGCCTGACGTAAGGAAAGCATAGTTTAATGCCGCGGTGAAGCCAGTATTTGATACCGCTTCCCCATTCATGGCGGTAATCGGACGGAAGATTTGGAAGACATTCTTTTTACCACGTCCTAAGACGTTTTGGGTTGAAATATTGCTTAGCTGAGAATTGTAACAATGAATCAAATGTATAATGGAGGAGTGTTTATGTCCAACTTTATTTCTTTTAGTGGCGCGTCCAACAGGTATCCTTCACGCCGCAGCGTGGTATACGGAAAGAACGGCATGGTCTGCACATCCCAGGCGCTGGCAGCCCAGGCTGGGCTTGACATATTGAAAAAAGGCGGAAACGCCATCGACGCTGCTATTGCTACAGCTGTCAGTCTGACGGTCCTTGAAGCGCCAAGCAATGGTATTGGAAGCGATCTTTTTGCGTTGGTTTGGTATAAAGGCAAACTGTACGGATTAAATGGAAGCGGCCCGGCTCCTCTGGCGCTTACAAGGGAAAAAGTATTGGCGAAGCTGTGTATGGATGGCCAGGCAAAGGACAATTATAAGGACAGTGGTGAAATTTTGAATTTGTCTGCAACACCTTTTCCGGACAAAGGTTGGGAAACAGTGAACGTTCCCGCGGCTCCTGCATCGTGGAAAGCGCTTCACGAACGCTTTGGTGTTGCGGAGTTTGGTTGCCTCTTTGAAGCCGCGATCCGCTACGCGGAAGAAGGTTTTCCACTTCAGCCGATTTGCAGCAGATTGTGGAAGAAGAATGTCCCAATGGTTTCCGGGCTGAAAAATGAAAAGATGTATCTACCTATGCTGGAGACGTTTTTTAATAATAAAAGGTTAGAACCGGGTAGTCTTGTCAGGATTCCTGAATTGGGCAAAACGTTGCGCCGGCTGGCTGAAAGTCGCTGCGATAGTTTTTATACAGGTGATATTGCCCGGGAAATAATCCGCTTCTCCCGCGAAACGGGCGGGTATCTTACCGAAGAAGATTTGCAGAATTACAAACCGGAATGGGTAGAACCTGTCAGGCTTAATTACCGGGGCTATGATGTATGCGAGATTCCACCCAACGGACATGGCCTGGTTGTCCTGATGACCTTGAATATTTTGCGCCAGTTAACTTTTGGGGAAAAGAATTATCCGGAAACGGTTCATAAGCAGCTGGAAGCCATGAAGATTGGGTTTACGGACGGAAAAATGTATATTGCAGACCCCCGCTACATGAAAGCAAATGTGAAGTATTTCCTCAGTGAAGAGTACGGTAAAAAACGCGCGAAGGAAATAGGAGCCGAAGCCCGGCTTCCCAGGCCGGTAGATCTGAACTGCGGTGGTACGGTTTACCTCTGTACATCAGACAGCGAAGGGAATATGGTGTCCTTGATCCAGAGCCATTTTAAACATTTCGGTTCTAAGCTATCGGTGCCGGATACAGGTATTCTGCTGAATTGCAGGGCTATGAATTTCAGTCTGGATCCGGAACGTGACAACTGTCTGGCGCCAGGCAAAAAACCGTACCATACGATTATTCCCGGGTTTTTAATGAAGGATGGGGAACCAGTGGGACCTTTTGGCGTCATGGGCGCCTTTATGCAGCCTCAGGGACAGGTTCAGCTAATCAATAACCTGATTGATTTTGGGTTAAATCCCCAGGAAGCGCTGGATGCGCCGCGCTGGCAGTGGACAGGCGGTAAAACGGTGGAAATGGAAGCATCTTTTGATAAAAAGATTGTGGAAGACCTGAAACAGCGGGGGCATGACGTTAAAGTCGTGGAAGAGTTTACCTCCTTTGGCAGGGGACAGATTATTGTCCGTCAACCCGACGGCGTTTACGCGGCAGCCACCGAGCCCCGCACTGATGGCGTTGTTGCCGCCTGGTAAGACTTTATGATATAATATATAATTAAAATATATTACACGGGAGTCTGCAAATGTTTATTGATAAAGCGAGAATTTATGTGGAAGCAGGTAATGGCGGCGACGGCATGAGCAGCTTCCGCCGGGAGAAATTTGTAGAGAAAGGCGGTCCCAACGGCGGCAACGGCGGTCGGGGGGGCAACGTGATTTTGCGGGCGGATATCAGCCTGAACACGCTGATCGATTTCAGGTACAAACGGAAGTTCATAGCGAAGAGCGGTGACCGGGGCGGTGTTTCAAATATGACCGGACACCGGGGGGAAGATGTAATCATTAAAGTTCCTCTGGGGACTGTAGTGCGGGATGACGAAACAAATATCATGATCGCGGACCTGACGGAAGACGGGCAGGAGTTTATTGCTGCAAAAGGCGGCCGGGGCGGAAAAGGAAACGCCTGCTACGCCACCAGCACCAAACGGGCTCCGACTTTTGCGGAAAAAGGGGAGCCGGGAACCAAAGGCTGGCTGCGGCTGGAACTGAAGCTGCTGGCAGATGTGGGCCTGGTGGGCTATCCCAGCGTGGGCAAGTCTAGTATCATTTCCCGGGTCAGCGCGGCCAGGCCGGAGATTGCTGCTTACCATTTTACTACCCTGACCCCGGTGTTGGGGGTAGTCCGGCTGAATGAGGAGCAGAGCTTTGTGCTGGCGGATATCCCGGGGCTGATTGAAGGCGCCGCTGAAGGCGTAGGCCTGGGACACGATTTCCTGCGTCACATTGAACGGACCAAGGTGTTGCTTCATGTGGTAGACGTGTCCGGCTGCGAGGGCCGGGACCCCATTGAAGACTTTGAGAAAATCAATCATGAGCTGGAAGCCTACAGCGCCAAACTGGCCCGCCGTAAGCAGCTGGTAGTGGCCAACAAGATGGACCTGCCGGACAGCGCGGATAACTTTGTTATATTGAAAGAATACGTTGAGGAAAAGGGCTATGAGATCATGCCAGTCTCCGCAGCCACAGGGGAAGGCCTGCAGGAACTGATGTGGAAAGCCTGGGAGATGGCGCGGCAGTACGTGGCAGAGCCGGAAGAGGAAATCGGGGTTGTCGAAGAAGGCGATCCGGACAGCTTTGAAATCATCCGGGGCGCCGAGGATGCCGATTTTGAAGTAAAAGGCAAGAACATCGAGCGCCTGGTAGCCATGACAAATTTTGATAATTCGGAAGCGCTGTACCGGTTCCAGTTGATCTGGAAACGCCTGAAAATTGAAGAAGCGCTGCTGGATGCAGGTATCCAGGAAGGACAGACTGTGCGGATTCTGGATATGGTGTTTAACTATCAGAAGAGCAAATGGGCTGACCGGGAATAAAGGCAACCCGTAAGCTGTTGATATAAGTTTTTCAGGAAGTTTGTTTATAGACAAACGAAACTGAAGGGAAGTGTATGTAATGATTCGTAACCGGAAAGATCTGGCAAAAGTGAAACGCATTGTCGTGAAGGTGGGTACCAGTACCATTACCTATCCCAATTGCAGCCGCAATTTCGCCCGGATAGATCATCTGTGCCGGGAACTGGCGGATCTGCATAACAAAGGACTGGAAGTGATTCTGGTGACCAGCGGCGCCGTAGCAGTTGGTTCAGAACGGCTGGGTCTGAAGGAAAAACCAAAGACTATTCCGGGCAAGCAGGCCGCGGCGGCGGTAGGACAGGGCATCCTGATGAATACCTACGAAAAGCTGTTTGCCGAATACGGGCAGATTGTGGCCCAGGTGCTGCTGACACGCACGGAAGTGCTGGACCGGCACCGCTATACCAATTCACGCAATACCTTTATGGAATTGTTGAAGCAGGGGGTCATCCCCATCGTCAACGAAAATGACGTGGTGGCCCTGGATGACCTGAAGATCGGTGATAACGACAACATGTCCGCCCTGGTGGCGGGCATCGTGGATGCCGATCTGGATATATTGCTCAGTGATATAGACGGGCTGTACACAGCCAACCCCAAAACCCATCCGGATGCAAAGCTTGTGTATGAGGTGAAGGAAATCACGCCGGAAGTGGAAGCCAGCGCAGGGGCGGCAGGCAGCGGCTTCGGTACCGGGGGCATGTTTACCAAGATCCAGGCGGCTAAGGCTGCCACCAGTTCCGGTATCAGCATGATTATCGCGTCGGGTACGGAACCCAATGCCATCACCCGAATCCTGCAGGGGGAACAGCTGGGAACCTTGTTTATTTCCCGGGAAAACCGGCTGCAGTTCCGCAAGCGCTGGCTGGCTTTCGGCTCCCGCATCGAAGGTTCCCTGCTGGTTGATGCAGGCTGCGCGAAAGCCATCCGTCGGCCGGGAGGCAGCAGCATCCTGCCTGCCGGAATAAAGGAAGTCTTCGGTGAATTCGAGGCCGGGCATACTGTCAGTGTAAGGGATGAAGACGGTAATGAACTAGCCCGTGGTCTCACTCATTATTCTTCCCGGGAACTGGAAAAGATTAAGGGACATAAGAGTAGTGAGATTGTAAGCATTTTAGGCGAGAAGACCTACGATGAAGTCATCCACCGGGATGACCTGGTGATATTGTGAGAAAAGAAGGTGCGAAGATGACGATACGGGAACAGGCGACGGAAGCTGCGGCAGCGGCAAGAAAGCTGGCTGCGGTTTCACCGGTAATTAAAAATAAAGCCCTGGAGGCTATGGCAGACGCCTTGCTGGCAGAACAGGAAGAAATTCTGGCAGCCAATACCAGGGATATGGAAGCAGGGAAAGCAAAGGGCCTGAAAGAGTCTCTGCTGGACCGGCTGCTACTGACTCCGTCCCGATTGGCGGATATGGCGGAAGGCCTGCGCCAGGTAGCGGCATTGAAAGATCCTGTAGGGGAAATCATCGGCGGCAGCACATTGCCTAACGGGTTGACGATTACTAAAATCAGGGTGCCCCTGGGCGTAATCGGTATCATTTACGAAGCCCGGCCCAATGTGACCGCGGACGCGATTGGTCTGTGTATGAAGAGCGGTAACGCGGTCATCCTGAAAGGCGGCAGCGAGGCCATCCATTCCAATACAAAAATTGCTTCTGTTCTGCGGAACGCTGCAGAGCAGTCCGGCATTCCCGCAGGCAGCATCCAGTTCATCACCAGTACGGACCATGCGGCGGTGCAGGAGCTGATCACCCTGAACGGGCTGGTGGACGTGGTGATCCCCCGGGGCAGCGGCCGTCTGATTCAGGCCGTGGTAGGCAACGCCAGTGTGCCGGTTATTGAAACCGGTGTAGGCGTCTGCCACACCTTTGTGGATGCCGGCGCCGACTATGCCCAGGCCGAGCCGATCCTGGTCAACGCCAAGACCCAGCGCCCGGCGGCCTGCAATGCCATGGAAACGTTACTGGTCCATAAAGACGCGGTGCAGGATTTCCTGCCCCATATGCTGCAGGTATTCAAAGAGAACGGTGTACAGATCATCGGCGATGAAACAGTCTGTGCAATAGATAAAGAGGCCCTGCCTGCTACGGAAGAAGACTGGGCCACAGAGTACGGCGATCTGCGCCTTTCTGTAAAAGTTGTGGCGGGGCTGGACGAAGCCCTGGACCATATTGCTCGTTATGGAACCAAACACAGTGAAGCAATCCTGACCCGTAATTACGCTAACGCCCGTAAGTTCCAGCAAATGGTAGACGCGGCCTGCGTATATGTGAACACAACTACCCGCTATTCTGACGGCTTCCAGTTCGGATTTGGCGCGGAAATCGGCATCAGTTCCCAGAAACTCCACGCCCGGGGCCCCATGGCCCTTCCGGAATTAACAACCTATAAATATCTGATCAGCGGAGACGGACAGGTTCGCCCATGATTCCCATCATTCTGGAGAAACAGAAAAATATCCGCGATCTGGGAGATACCGTTACCCTGGATGGACGTAGTATAAAGCGCAATAAGCTCATTCGCAGCGGCCGGTTGAGCGAACTCAGCGCTGCCGATGCAACGTACCTGCTGGGAACCTGCAGGGTCCGTACGGTTGTGGATCTGCGGAGCGCTAAAGAAAGTGAAGAACGTCCGGATCCTCAGTGGGGGATTGCAGCCTGTTCCCGCATCCCCCTGTTAAGCGACGACCAGATGGGCTTTGGGGCGTTTGCCGGTACAGCACAGAAAAAGACCAGCGTGCTGGATACCTTGATTAATATGATCAGCGGACCGGCTTATACTCCCCGGCAGTATTTGCAGGATATTTACCGTAAATTCATCACAACGAAGCAGTCCCAGCATGCCACACGCCGTTTTTTTGACCTGCTGCTGAATCAGAAGACCGGAGCCCTGTTATACCATTGCAACGGGGGCAAGGACCGGACCGGGATTATCACAGTGTTTCTGCTGACCGCACTGAACGTTTCCTGGGAGAGCATTGCGGCAGATTACATGGAGACCAATACCGTGGTAGAGCCCTGGCTGGAACAAAAGCTGGAAAACCTTCCGGAAAAATACCGGAATGAGCAGGCAAAAGCGGTGCTGCGCATGATGTATCTGGCGGATGCAGACTGCCTGCAGACGGCCCATGACGAAATGTGCAGTCTGGGAGGCTCCCCTTTGGGTTATTTAAAACAGGTGATAGGAATTACCGACGAAACTCTGGAGGAACTGAAAAACCGTCTGCTGAAATGAGAAGATATTAATTTGTACGTGGACTTGATGAGCCGTTGTTTACTGACGAGATTGTTATAAGCACAAATAATAGTAATAATTATGAAATTTTGTAGTTCCTAACATAAAAATGTCATAATTATCAATTACAATATAGCCGTAAAGAAACCGATAAAACCTAAATTATCGTAAAGATACATGATAAAGCAATACGGGAGAGTGATTACCATGTTGAAGTTTATTAAAAACAATCTGTACGCCCTTTTATTTTTGGCGGTGTTGATCGGAGCCTTTTTCGGGGGTTATAAATACTACCAGAGTCAGAAAGCGGCTAAAACAGAAACCGTAAAAACTGCTTCTGTGGAATACGGAAACCTGCAGAAGAGTGTT
>JAEEGJ010005257.1_pt1 | contig 41283 bp, 31 predicted proteins | sample 8958761 | NCBI WGS metagenome assembly JAEEGJ01 (sample SAMN16246546, study PRJNA631951) | gut metagenome | biome: gut microbiome; feature: rumen; material: RS-attached | host: Bos | place: Iran: Karaj | collected 2018-10 | reverse complement strand
GTACTCGGGCCACCGGTGAAGATGATGCCCTTCGGGTTCATCTCTTTGATCTTCTCGATCGGCATGTTGTACGGATGAACTTCGCAGTAGACACTTAAATCACGGACTCTTCTTGCGATGAGCTGGTTGTACTGGCCTCCGAAATCCAGGATAAGGATCATTTCATTCTGCATGGTGGCGCCTCCCCGATATATATGTGGAATTTTATGTGGTTATAATACAGCAAAAGCACCGTGGATTTATATCCGTAAAATGCACAAAATTGTGCGTGTTTTACGACTTTTTCCGAGTAGAGACAGATTACCTGCAAAGATCCTTGAGTATTAACTCCAGTCCGCCTTTTCTTTCGTGACTTTCTCGCCCCAGTGGGACGCCCATTTCTCGCAGTAGAGCTTCGAATACGGGATATTCTTCTTCTGTCGCATTTTCTCGAGACGCTTGCTGCTGGCCCAGATGATAGACGGAAGTCCGATCACAAGAAGATAAAGCGGCCCCAGAAGCAGTGACTGGAACGTGTGGCCGTACTCATGGATGGCCACTTCTTCGTTATAGATCCTTCTTCTTTTCGCCCATTCGCTGTCATCGTCTTTCTCCGGCTCACAGGGCGTAAAGATAAACATTCCGAGTGATACCGCCGATCCGTGCGGCCAGATCGTCCGGACCACGCCTTTATAGTAGAAGTGGCGGCACTTTATGTACCACAGGAACACGACAAATCCGGCAAATGTCTGGATATAGCCCCATGTCCAGTGAAGGAAGACGGCGACCGGATAGAACCAGCGGCGGTCGTCTTTCCAGTGGGTCTCCATTGCAAGGAACAGCCCGATCAGGAGAAGGCCGATAAAGTAGCAGAGGCCGTCCTTCGGGTCATATACCCCGCCAAGCGCGATGCCGAGCGGAGATGTAGTGTCGATGCCAAGTGCTTTTGAAAAAGAAAAAGCCTGGAGGATCTCCGCGACCCATCCGGTAAAATAGCATAGGAACGGCAGCACATACACAGAGAAGATCCCGTCCTTCGGGAAAAGCACTGCCCGCAGGAAGAAATAGACCGCCGGGATGACGATGACATCGCCCACGTAGCCGCGGACAGCTCCTTTGGCAAAGAGAGCGATCAGGACCTCCACCATAAACAGCGCCAGAAAAACCACTGCGTACTTGATCCTCGGATGAATTCTTTTTCTCTCTTTTTCCATGCTCTCCTCGTGCTGCAGTATCTCTTCCGGAACCGCAGAAGCCCTCTTTCCGCCGTCGCGGCAGTATGGACTTGTCTTAGTGTGCTATACTGGAAACCATATTACCAAAGGCGGAAAGAAAATGACAGTATTTGAATGGACCAAACTCATCATCATCGGAATCGTAGAGGGCATCACAGAGTGGCTTCCGGTCAGTTCCACCGCGCATATGCTCCTTATCGATGCAATCCTTCCACTCAATCAGAGTGAAGAGTTTAAGAATATGTTTTTCGTCGTGATCCAGCTCGGCGCGATCATGGCAGTCGTCGTGACATTCTGGAAACGCCTGTGGCCTTTCGGCTACGGAGAAATGCCCGGCATGGAAAAGAAGAAATGCTTCGTGAAGAAAGAGATCTTCATGATGTGGTTCAAGGTCGTTGTGGCCTGCATCCCGGGAGTAGCCATCACGCTTCTTTTCGACGATTATGTGGAGGCGCATCTGCAGACACCATACATCATCGGCGCGGCCCTTGCGTTCTACGGTCTCGTGCTCATCCTCGTCGAGCAGTCCAGAAAGAATAAACTCCCGAGGATCGAGTCCGTCGATGATCTTTCCTTTAAAGATGCTTTCCTGATCGGATTATTCCAGTGCCTGTCCATCATCCCGGGAACTTCGAGATCCGCTTCGACCATCATCGGAGCCCTTGCCATCGGCATCAACAGAACGACTGCCGCGGAGTTCACCTTCTTCCTGGCCGTTCCGGTCATGGCGGGACTGAGCTTCATCAAGATCCTGAAGTTCGGCTTCGACTTCACATCGACAGAGATCGCCGTGCTTCTGGTAGGCTGTGCGATCGCTTTCCTCGTATCGCTGGTCGTACTCAGAGCGCTCCTGAACTACGTAAAGAAGCACAACTACAAGATCTTCGGTATCTACCGCATCATCCTGGGCGCGGTCGTTATCCTCTACTTCGCACTGGCTTGATCTTCCGGATCAGTTTTTGGCCCACGTGAAGATGCACCTGAAAAAGGCATAAAAGACCGCCGGAATTTTATTTCCGACGGTCTTCATTTTTTTACTTAAAACGGATTATTTAAACAGGCTGATGATTCCGAGAACTACCAGTGTGATGGCTGTCGGGATCGCGCCACCGATAACATATGCACGGTTCAGTGTAAGGGACATCTTCGCGCCTCTGAGCTTCTCGCCCTTATCGTCCCACTTCTTTACGAGACGGCTGCTGTAGAACCACATAAACAGCGAGATGAAGATCTCAGCGACCAGCCACAGACCCATGACCCATACGACGATGGTCTTATAGAACCACGGCTGCGGATCCTTGCTATGCAGGCACAGCCAAGAAATAACGAATACGATCAGGACCAGGAAAGAGATCAATGCCTGGATGATACCGAAACGGCATACATTTTTTGCACCTGTCTTCTTTGCGTCATGCTTTTCCTGTTTTGCCTGCTCTTTAAGTTCTGCTCTTTCTTTACGGGAAAGCTTCTCTTGTTCTTCTGCCATAACCTACTCCTTTTCTTCTTCTTCGTCGTCCTCGTTCTCTTCGACCGGAACCACGTGCAGGAGGAGTCTGGAGATCCAGTTTTCCTCCACCTGTATGACCTTTATCTTCAAGTTTTTATACTGGACCTCCGGTGTTTCTCCGTGGTCTGGTACTCTGTCCAGAAGGCTTAAGGTCAGGCCGGCGATCGTATCGTAATCCTCGCTGACCAGATCTACGCCTATCGCTTCCTCGAGGTCGCTGAGCGTCATATCTCCGCGTACCAGGAATCCGCCGTCGTTCATCTTCAGGAGCTCCTGCTCCTCTTCGTCAAATTCATCCGTGATGTTACCTACGATCTCCTCGAGCATATCCTCGATCGTCGCGATACCCATCGTTCCGCCGTACTCATCGACGATGACTGCAAGCTGCATCTTACCCTTCTTCATCTCATGGAACAGAGAAGAGATCTTCTTGGTCTCATGTACGAAGAGCGGCGGACGCATGATCTTCTCAAGAGAGAAATCGCCATGCTCGACATCTTCTCTCGTAAGTCCCAGCAGGTCCTTAATATGTAGTATACCAACGATCTCGTCGATTGTCTCCTTATAGATCGGGATCCTGGTATATTTCTCGTTTCTGGCGATGTCCATGACCTCGTCATAGGAAGCATCGATCGGCAGCGCCACGATCTTCTTTCTGTGGGTCATGATCTCCACGACGTCCTTATCGTTGAACTCGAAGATATTCTGGATCATCTGCTTCTCGGAATCCTCGATGGAACCCTCTTCAGAGCCGACATCGACCATCATGCGGATCTCTTCTTCCGTAACATTGGTCTCCTTGACTTCCGGATCGATGTGAAGGAGTCGGAGGACCGCATTCGTACTGATCGTCAGGAACTTTACAAACGGCTTCATGATCGTTCCGAAAGTCCGTACGATACTGGAAGAACGGAAAGCGAGCTTTTCCGCGTTATTCTGTGCGATACGCTTCGGCACGAGTTCGCCGAGAACGAGAGAGAAATACGAGAGGATCACGGTAACGATGATCGTGCAGACCGTCGCCAGCCAGGAATACTTCCCGTCCGGATCGAGCCATGCGGTCATTCTTCCGGTGAATCTGTTCGCGGCAAAAGCACTGGCGAGGAATCCTGCCAGCGTTACGCCGACCTGGATCGTCGCGAGAAACGTGGATGGATTCTCGATAAACTTCAGGACTCTTCTGGCTTTTTTATTGCCATCTTCCGCCTGTTTTTTTACTTTTGCGTCATTAAGAGAGATGACTGCCATTTCAGCAGCCGAGAAAAAGGCATTGATCAGAATAAAGATCAAAACTATGACCAGGTCCAAAACTATTTGGCCTATACTGTCGTCGGGCACGTGCGTTCCTTTCCTTCCTTATATCCGCAGAAAACTGCGGCGCGAGACTGTGCGCGTGATTTCTAATATTTATAATTAAAGACGAATATAACAGATTTTCAAGACTATTTCAACTTCGGGTGTGTTATGATGGGTGTCTAAGATCAAGTCTTGGGGGAAGAAAGGAACTTTCATGTCCGGCCGTAAAACATCTAGAAATGTCTCTTCTGATAAGATCGGAGGCACCATCAGCCGCCCGATCCTTTTTGGGGTATTTGGTTTTGCTTTCTGGCTTCTGTTTTTTATATTGACGGACATCTATTTTTCTGGTTCTTCCGGTTTCGGTTCTTCGGAGATCACTTCACTCGGAATATTCCGTAGCCGCTTTTCCCGCGCAGACTTCAGCAGTTACACCTTTGAAGCCGGGCTGGGCATGAGTATCCCCAGACTCCTTCTTTCCGGATACGGCGGCGTTTTGTCTCTTCCCTTCTCCCTGCTCCCCGTCTCCATCCATCCACAGGCCATGGCTTTTCTGAATGCGATCCGTCTGGGACTTTCCGGCGCGGTATTTTTCTATATGCTGTCTTCTTTTTCCCCGAAGCGTTCTTCCCGTTCTTCTTCGGTCCTGAGTTTTCTTTATACGGCTGCGCTGCTGGGCCTTTGCTACCTTCTCCGCTTCCCCGTATCGGATGCTTTCTTTCTTTTCCCGGGCGTCCTTTTAAGGCTTTTCCGGGATACAGGAAAAGAAAAGAAGACGATTGCTCTGTCTGATGTTTTCCTGCTTTGCCTTCTTTTCTTAAGCAGTGCCACCTGGGATCTGCTTCTTTTCCCGGTCCTTCTCCTGACCCTTCTGCTCCGGAAAAAGAAAACAGAGGCACTTTCCGGTGTTTTATCTTTCGGACTTTGCGCTTTTATCCTGCTTCCGCAGTTCCTTCAGATGCCCTGTGCCATCAAGGGAGAGCCTTCCGCTTCTTTTCTTCGGAAGATCGGAAATGACACGGACAAATACCACACTGACGTAACATATACGACCGAAGCAACAAAGGTCCTTTTAAATCAGAAGCATTCCGTGCTGGTGATTTCCGCGCAGAATAAAGATGAGGAGCTTCCTTCCGGGAGTTCTCCCGCAGGTTCCACGGAAGACCCATCCGGATCCGAAACCATTTTCGATTTTCTGAATGACTGGTTCTACTCCCTCTGGCCGTCTCTTCCGGCCATTCCTTTTCAGAATACCTACTCGGAAGGTCCCGTATATTCGGATACGAGAAATGTAAGCTTTACCGTGACCACGATGTTTTCCGATCCGCTGTTCTGCGCAGTGAAACTGCCATCGCTTCATCATCCGGTAGATCTCTATGTCAATGACCGCCTCGTCTCCACCATATCAAACAGCAATGAAAAAGTCCTGGTTAATCTGGGCACCTATAATGTCGGACAGAATCTGACGGTCCGTCTTCATTCCTCCCATCCGGAAGACCTGAAAAATGCCTCTTCTGAATTCGGCTATATGAACTCGATCAACTGGAACCGGTTTACGGAGAATGCCACCTTCGGAATCTCGGATATGGAAGAAAACGCCGACGGGATCACGGCCGATGCCCTGGTCGCTTTTGACTCCACGCTTTTAACAAATATCCCATATGAGAAAGGCTGGTCCCTCTATGTAAACGGAGAAAAGCATCCCGTTCTTGCGTACCGGGATGCCTGGGTCTCATCAGATATTTCATCGGGTCACTATACTATCCATCTGCATTACACCGCTCCGGGAACAGCATGGGGCGGATGGATCAGCTGTGTCTCTTTCTTCCTTCTGGCCGTGTTCTGTTTTCACAGCGGCAGCGCCACGAAAGATCACTCCTCTTCTTCGTCGGAAGATCCGGAGATCACATCCAGTTCCGGAGCATCGTCCAGGAACTTATAAGTGAATCCCTGATTTTTCAGTTCTTTTAAGAACGGAAGCGGATCGAATTCCGCTACCATATGTATGCCCGGTTTTTTCCAGGGTCCCAGCGAAACCAGAACCGCACCGGAAACGAGTGCTGCCGCCGCCATAAAGTCGGTCGCGGAAGCGCCGTACTTCGCGAAGCACTCCTGATGATCCACGAGTGTATAGACCAGGCACTGCTTCTCGGCACCTTCCTTGCTTCCATGGATCAGCATACCGACACCTGTCTTTCCCTTGGCTGTCGCGACCAGATCTTCCTGCTGCGGCATGACTTCAGATAAAAAGTCCAAAGGCGCGATCTGCTGTCCGTCGATATCTACCGGTGTAGTCGATGTCATGCCGACCTCACGGAGGATACGTACCATCGAGAGGAACGGACGCTTAAACGCAGAGAAATAGCGGATGGAAGTGGCATCCGGGATCTCGCCGGAAAGAGCATCGATAACTTCATGATCGACCATGTAGAGATTTCTTTTACCGATCTCCGGGAAGGAATACTTCGCCTGGGTGCTCATCGGAGGCGTCTTGACGATCTCGCCATTGGACCACATGCGGGCCTCGGAAGAGATCTGGCGGAGACTGGTCATCATAGGCGTATTCATCAGATACGGATGTGCATTGGTACCGGCATTCATATCCAGGATATCTACCGTTCTGACATCATCCATCTGCTTAACATACGCATACTGGGCAAATGCATCGATAACTCCGGGGTTAAAACCGCAGCCGATAATTGCTGTAAGTTCCTTCTCGCGGAACTTCTGGTCATATGCATACTCCGCATCGATATCACATGTCGTAGAGCCTTTCGGCATATATAGAGACGCATCGATATAATTCGCACCGATCTGCAGGCACAGATCCATCACCTGAAGATTCAGGGAAGACGGTGCCAGATTGATCACAAGATCCGGCCGGTAGATCTTCGCCATCAGGAGTGTTTTTTCCATATTGCGGATATCTACATATGCGGTCACGATCTTCTGCTTATCGCTGGAATATTTCTTTTTATACGTGTCGCACTTTTCCTTGCTGCGGCCGCTGAGGCACACTTCACGGAAATAAACAGAATTCTGTGACAACATCGGTATTACGGCTCGCGCCAGCTTTCCACAGCCAATCACCAGCACTCTTTGCATTTTCTTCTACCTCCTCAGTCCACAAAAAACGGACGGTGATAATTCGAGTTATCGATCACGAAGTCGCTGTCATCAAACGGATTATGCCGCTGGAGATACATCTTCTGCGCAGGTATCTGTTTGGTCTTATATACCTCGACAGGATCATCTCCATAGGGCGGTGCATCCAGAAGAGACGCTCTGTGTTCTGCTTCACGATAGTCCACCCGCATATACACGGTCATATCGAAATAACGCATCAGCGGTTCTCTGTACATCATCGTCCCGATCAGGATCATCAGACCGTCTTCCGACAGCTGGTAATGCCTCTCGTTGACGAATGCGTCGTTGTCACTGTCAAGACAGTAGACGACCTTGTCGATCACGCCATCCCGTTTGAAGGGCTTTAAGACTTCCGCGATCAGTTTGTCTTTATTGAACCCGTTAAAGTAATAAGACTCGACGGGGTCTTCGCCCTTGTAGCTGGATTCCACAGACCGGTGAAAATCCTCCAGGTCCACGACATCGTACTCTTTACCCAGCATCTCGAGGTAACGCCCGAGCTTATAGGTAAAGACCTTCTTGCCTGCAAACTCGATACCATCGATACCGAGGATCCTCACATTCTTTTCGATCGCTGCTCTGGCCACCGTATGAACGATCATGCATACCGCGATCTGATCCTCGATCTCGAGAGGATACCTGGCATAACTGAAAGCATCCATCGCGTACTTCCTGAAATCCTTACCATACGCGATCACCGGGATCTGGCTTTTTTCGCAGGCCTCGATGACGGTGGCATTGCATCCGACGAAGAGAGAAAAATCATCTCTTTCGCGGATCTTCATCAGACTTTTCGAGATCGGACCGGAAGTGCCGGCACTGATGATCTGGTGAAAATACGATCCGATCTCAAGATCCGTAAGCATTTGCTTGATCTCCGGAACCGGAAGTGTATCGCAGATGTTCAGGTCATATCCATCCTCGGAGAGATTCTTCAGTATGTCCACAAGATCTGTGTCCACCTGCTGTGAACCGTCTTTGACACCGGAAAGCGCTTCTTCATCAGACACAAGAACTGTGCCCTTGGAAACCAGCCTTTTGCTTTCCAGAGCTTCTTCTGACCAGTAGGTAAACACCTGCATGTCAAAATACACACGATTCATTTCAGACTCCCCCACTTCAAGAGCTGCATCTATTATACAGCAATTCAAGGCAAATTTGACCCCTATATTCATCTTTTATAGAATCAGGACCATCCTGCTGTTTATTTTCCCTATTCGTGATATACTTACGGTATCTAAGATTTCGTGAAAGGAGCTTCCTGATGCGCCATTCCGCCCGTTCTGAACGTGATGTATCCACATCCCCGGAGATGGAAAACGAGGTTTCCGAGCCGGTCTCTACCGTCGAGAATCCCTTGATGGAAGAACTTCACACGGTCTCCAGCAGTTCTGTTCCTGCCTGGAAAACACCTAGCGTAGTCGTATCACCCGAGAAGAAAGATCCTTTCAAATCAAGCAATATGTTCGTTTCCATTGACGAAGAGTATCAGAGCACGGATTCCCGTCCGATGGCTCCCGTCAATGCCACCATCGTCAAAGAGAAAGAAGTCAAAGAGCATTTCTCCTATTCCGACGATCAGCTGGTCTATAAGAAGGGCATGAAATTCGGCGAAAGAATGGCCGTTACATTCCGCAAAATTGCAGTATGGTTCTCGGATCTGTGGGACAAGTATGTGCTTTTTATGAAGAATCATTTCCCGACGGTTTTTGAGCAGAACTCGGTAACGAAGATCACCACCATCGCGTGCTGCATCCTGTTTATCCTCATTGGCCTGATCGTGGTCGGCGCACTCGCTCTCCGCTGATCCATTTTCTTCAAGAGGGAGGTTCATTCCATGACAAAAGCAGCTGCTTCCTCACAGGATTTTTTCAAGGATTTTTCGAAGGAGAACCTTTTCCGTATCCTCCTGAATCAGGTCGATTATTCGGTGTGTTTTAAGGATAAAGACCACCGCTATATGCTCTGCTCCTCCTCTTTTGCCCGCCTTCTCGGCTATAAGACTCCCGATGAACTGGTCGGAAAAGACCTCGGCGCATTTATCCCCGAGGAAGATGCGAAGGAGCATACAGCCTGTGAAGACCGCGTCATGGAGAGCAAAACCCCGGTCCTTCATCTGGAAAAGCACCTGGAGCTGTCCGGTCCGAGGACCACGCTCGAGACGATCTGGCTTTCGACCTCGATCTATCCCCTGATCGACGACACCGGCGAAGTCCGCGGGACCTGGAGCATCACGAAGGATATCTCCGAAGAAAAGAATACCGAGCAGAAGCTCATGCAGAAGAATAAACAGTGCGACGAGCTGAATTCCCGTATCCAGGTCCTTTCCACGATCGACGAGGATACCGGGCTTTATAACCGCAAGTATTTCGAAGAGATGATCCAGCGCAATATGCGCCTTTTCTCCCGTGTCAGAGGGCGCGGCTACAGTGCGGGATTTTCCATCATATTGATGGATATCGATCATTTTACGAAGCTCTGTTCGGATCACGGCGCACAGAAACGTGAAGTCATCCTTAAGTACGTCGCAGACATCCTCCGCTCCAGTTCCAGATCGGCAGATGACGTCTTCCGTGTCGGAAATGACGAGTTTGCTCTCCTTCTTTCTGATACCGGTATCACCGGTGCCAAGGTCCTATCCGGCCGTATCAAGAGCCGGTTCCTCCGGACTCCGCTGGTCATTGACGATAAAACGATCTACATCTCCCTGAGTTTCGGCTTTTCCACCTTCGAGGATCAGCTCGATGCCTCGGAGCTCATCATGAAAGCAGACCAAGATCTTTTCGAAGCAAAAAAGGAGCGCTGAGCGCTCCTTTTTCATTCATCCTTTTTTCTCGGCATCCACGGGACACCATCAGGGAACAGGTATCCGTAGTAGTCCATATCGATGATATGCGTTGAGCAGTAGAAGAGTTCGCTGACATATTCACTGCATTCTTTCACATATTCCTTCGTGATCTCTTCATCCACGAGCGCCGTGACCTTGCCGGATCCGGCATTATACATGATCTTATCGTTGATGAAGCTTCTGTCGCTGAAAAGAACATAGTGCGGCTCCGGCGCGAAGATATCGGTGCCGATATAGAGTCTTGAGTCATACGGCAGACCGAACATATTCGCCAGCGTCGGCGCGATGTCCATGCTGCAGCACGGCTTATCTACGACGACAGGTTCTTTCATATCACCGCTCCAGAGAATAAAAGTGTTCTCATATCTGGTAAAAGGATCCACCATCTTCTTGCCGCACAGTTCGTTATATTCACTGGGCTGAAGTCCATACGGATAGTGGTCTGCGCCAAGGGCGATGACCGTGTTTTCCAGCTCGCCCGCTTCATCGAGTTTCTGAAGAAGGAGTTCCAGCGCACGGTCGAGCTCCATCTGGCAGGCGATATATGCTTTTACCGGAGTACTGTAATCGAGATCTTTGACCTCGTTTTTATACTTCGAGGACATCTGGTTATCACCCCACGCATAGGGAAGATGTCCGCTGACCGTCATGTAGTACACATGGAACGGCTGACCGGATCCGTCGAGGTAATAGTCGATCGATTTTTCGATCATCTCTACATCCGACTCCGGCCATGTCTTCTTCACGTCGAGACCATTGCCGTAACCGTAATAGATATAGCCCATAGTCGGGTACGAGCGGTCACGGTGGTAATACGTGTAGGTGTTGTTATGGAAGGCATACGTCTTATATCCCAGGGCCTGGAACTGGTTGCCGAAAGCAAACGGCATGTAGTTCTTCGCGACCTTCGTATAGCTCCATACGCCGGACTTCGGGATGAGGCCAGTCGTCTCGACAAACTCTCCGTCCGAAGTACTTACGTACCAGATCGGCGTGTAGAAGTTATTAAAGACGAATCCCTCTGTGGAAAGCTTATAGAGCGTCGGTGTGAGCTCCGGGTCGATCACATATCCGGAAAATCCTTCTGCTGTAAGAAGGATCAGGTTCTTCCCCTTAAAGATCCCCGTGTACTCGTTCATCGAGGTCGGTTCTCTCTGCGAGAGGAACTCGTTCATGTGACGGTAGGTCTTATCGTCAGCATCGAGGTCAAAGTCGATATCCAGTACATTCTTCGGATAGGGTGTCGGCGTCGCGGTCGGTGCTGGTGTCGGTGTCGCCGTTGCTTCCGGCGCCTGTGTCGGCTCCGGGGTCGGAACAGGAGTCGGTGTCGCAGAAGATGTCGTCACGGTCTCTTTTTCCTCCGAGCTTAAGGTCTCGATCTCGATATCATCGACATCGATCTCCGCCTTCTCTTCTTTCTTAATGTTCAGGATATTCATCCTAAAATCGATGCTCATGGTCGGAAGAAGACCGAACTGGCGGAGCGATGCATCCTGCGAGAACTCCGAGAGATAGAGAAGTCTAGGATTTGCCGCGCCTTTTCTGTCATGGACGATCAGGTGCTGCCCGATCACGCCTACCACGAGAAAAGCACCGATCACGGAAAGTGTATATTTCCATCCCGGTACCGGGATCTTCTTCATGAATTTCCGGATGACCGGCCAGTACAGGACCGACGGGACCAGAAGGATCAGGATGCCGAGCCAGCCGTCAATGATCGCGGATCTTACGACGCTGAAATACTCTACGACCGCGCCGGCACCTCCGGCCGCGATCGAGCCCCAGACGAAGATCGTACCGAAGATCCGGAAATAGATATACTGCGCTATATAGATGACCGTCAATATATTTGTGATCACTCCGAAGGAGATCATACGGACTTTTCTTTTCGGGATAAGAAGGACCAGCCCCGTGATCAGAGCCGATCCGGTCAGGGAAAGAAGTACCGTATAACGCGAGAACGGATACCCGACCAGACGGGAGAAACAGAACTCAAAGATCAGCGTCACGACCGGCAGCCACAGCACAGTGAGCACACTTGCCCACACCGGCTGCTCAAGAGTTTCTTCTTTCTTTACCTTCTTCGGCTTTTCTACTTTCTCCGTCTCTTCTGCCGCAGCTTCTTCCTCCGGAACTAGTGCTTTTTCCAGATTATCTTCTTGATTCTCACTCATGGAATGCGTCCTTTCTGCCGAGCGGACGGATGTCGAATGACTCCAGGAAATCCTCGCCCTTCTGCACTTCTGTGAAGGAAAGGTCCGGATAGTCCAGCTGGCGCATCACCTCGTAAAGGGCGATGGCAACGGCATTAGATAGATTCAGGCTCCGGCATGTCCCTGCCATCGGGATACGGAAACAGTGATCCAGATGCGCGGCCAGCCGCTCATACGGGATGCCGGTGCTCTCTTTTCCGAAGATCAGGTAGATGTCTCCTTCGACGGAGGCATAGTCGAAGCTGCTGTGCGGCTTCTTGCCGTAACGTGTCATATAGAAATAGGTCCCCGGATTCTTCGATTCGAAGTCCTCGAAGCTGTCATAGAAATCATATTCCGCCAGGTCGAGGTGATTCGACGCCGCTCTTTTCAGAGTGTCGTGATTCAGTTCAAAGCCCAGCGGCCTGATGATATGGACCTTCGTTTTTGTCGCCACGCAGGTCCTTAAGATATTTCCCGTATTCTGCGGTATCTCCGGTTCAAAAAGAACCACATGTACTGCCATTTCGTTACCTCTTAATCCTTTTTCGATTCTTTATTCTGCTTCACCATTCTTTTTATCTTCCGGAACCGGTAATAGATGATAAATGCCATGAATATCACGAATATGGCGAGAAGTCCCCATACGAAAGACTGGCCATACAGCAACGCCAGGTCCCAAAAACCAAATTTTTCAGGTCCTCTTCCGGCTTCCAGGATCCACCCGGCGCGGAAACCCGTGACAAGCAGGCAGATCAGGGCGTTCATTAATATCAGCAGCGGAAGCACGACTATGATCAGTTTCTCTTCATAGATCTGCTCACAGCAGCGGTTATATGACCGGGTATCGCGGGTCTGTCCGGTCCTAAGAGCTTCCTTCTGCAGCGCGGCCGATGTATCCAGAAGCTCCAGGTGCTTCGGCTTCTTCTCGGTCCATATCGAAGGATCACTCCAGAGTGAGCCTTTTTTCTGCGCCATGATCCTTTCTCTTACCTGCTTAAGGGAATCCGTCTGCATCGCGGAGATCCATCCATTTGCAGGATTCTTCAGGACTTTGATCTCTTCTTTCCGGATCTTCCCTTTGCATCTTGAGAGGGAAAGATACAGATTTCCCAGGATCTGATCGATATTTCCCGCGCCATACTCCGTTCTGGCGTAGCGGAGAATGCGGATCGACTGCGTGATCTCCTTCGGTTTCGTGATCGCATGAAAAAGGCCCCGGACGTAGTATTTTCCTCTGGATTCAGGAAGCTTGTCGATGTAGTCCAGCATCTCCTGATCCTCCTGCGAAGAAAAGTCCGTAAACTCGCCATAGGACAGTGCTTTTGCCAGAGGGAGAAAGATCCAGGCATCCGGGACCCTCTCCTTTGCCAGGGATGTAAGAAGATCCATCGCTTCCTTCCAATCACTGCTCTCTTTAACGACTTTGGCGCGGCTGCTCTCGATGACAGGATAAATGACCGGATCATATTCGCCGATCTTTCCGTAAACAAATTCCAGTTCCACCACGATCTTACAGAATGCATACCAGGCCATCAGGCTCTTATTCGGGATCTCGTCCGCACAGTAGTGATAAAGACCGCATGCGGCATGAATATTTACCAGTTCCCCGTCATCACCCCAGAAACATCTGTCCGCGGTTTCGTGACAGGCCGCCGGGATCCCTCCGGATGCTGCCACCGAGATATACCGGTTTGCTTCCTTATTCAGGATCTCCTGTTCGAGTTCGAACCTGCCGGGGAACAGTTTCTGCAGCTTGGCGAGCTGCTTGCCGTCCCTATACGCCTTCGCCATTTTATAAGCCGCCAGCGGATGACCGGCATCGGCGCTTTCTTTATAGAGCTTCCAGATCTCTTTCTGGATCTTCTCATCTTTCTTATTCTGCTCGGTATCGAGGAGCTCCGCCAGCTCGAATTTCGCTGTCGTATCTCCTTCTTTTGCTGCCAGACGGAAATAATGAGCGGCCTTCTCCTCGTCCGGTTCCGTCTCGCCCCTCTGGAGAAAATATCCGCCCAGGAAGAGTGCCGAGCGGGTAAATCCCGACCTGGCAGCCACCATCTCGAGGTCGATGGCCCGCTCATCGTACGGGTTTTCCTCCAGAAGATAGGAAGCCATCAGATGATAAGCACGGGTATTTCCGATCTTGATCGCCTGTTCAAGCAGGGAGAGCGCTTTGTCCTCATCCGGCTCACAGCCGATGCCTGCCCGGTAACATACCGCCAGGCAAACGATCGCCGTGTGAAGGCCCCTGTCCGCACCCTTCTTATAGTAGCGGAAAGCCTCTTCTTTATTGACCTCGGTGCCCACACCGTTTTCGTAGCTCAGACCCGTCTCCACACAAGCCGGCGCGAAATCCATATCCGCCGCTTTTTTAAAGTATTCAAATGCTTTCTTATCGTCCTGATGCGCCTCGGAAGTACCCTCTCTGTAATGGAATGCGATCCGGTACATGGCATCCGGCACATCTTTGTCCGCGGCCTGTTTGATCAGTTCAAAGCCCCTTTTCTCGTCCTTTTCACATCCGAGTCCCATCTCGAGCATCATGCCGAGGTTAAAGGTCCCAAGCGCGAAGTTGTTCTCATGCGCGATCCGGAAATACTTCGCCGCCTCTTCATAATCCTTCTTGCAGCCGATGCCGTCGCCGATCGCCTCGCCGAGGATATAGCTGCCGATGCCCGGCGCCAGTTTCTGTGCTTCTTTGAAGTACTTAAGTGCGAGGGCCGGATCTCTCTCCACACCATCGCCGCGCGAATACTTCTGCCCCATGCCGATCTTCGCGATCGGGTGATCTTTGGCGGCCGCTCTTTCCAGCCACATCGCTGCTTCTTTCGGATCTTTATCGACATAGGTGCCCGTATCGAACATCTTCGCCAGCGCCAGCCAGGCATTTACATCGCCGCCGGCCGCCGCCTTACGGTACCACTCATAGGCCTGTTCGAGATCCTTCTCCACGCCGGAGCCGGTCTCATAGCATCTTCCGAGATTAAAACAGGAAAACGGATGTCCGGCTTCGGCCGACTCACGGAACATCGCGAGGGTCTTCTCGTCCACCGCCTTCATTTTCTTTTCACGCTCAAAAGCCGTCGCCGCCTGTGCATTCGGGTCATGAAGCACATAAGCGCTGACAGCGTCTCTGATCTTATCGTAAAAGTTCCTGTTTTTCTCTTCCATACAGTCTATTATCTCACAATTTTTCTTCCAGGATCTTCCGGAGTAACGCCGGGTCTGCTTTTCCCTTTGTTTCCCGCATGGCCTGTCCCAACAGGAACTGGAAGTTCTTCGTCTTGCCGGCGAGATACTCGTTTCTCGCTTTTTCGTTATTCTCCAGCACTTTTCCGACCGCCTCCTGCAGGATCTTCTCATCCGTGATGAGCCACAGATCGTGCTGATCCGCATATTCCGAAGGGATCGCATCTTCCGTAAATGCCGCCTTCAGGAGTTCTTTTCCCGAAGCCCTGGACACCTTTCCCTCTTTGACCAGGACGATGATCTCGCCGAGAGATTCTTCCCGGAGAGTCAGGTCTTCCGGCAGCGTCCCGGTATCATTTAGAAGCTTCATGAAATCCACCATGATCCAGTTAGATGCTTCCTTCGGATCTCCGCATATCTTCGCTGTCCTCTCGAAAAGCACTGTTATTTCTTTGTTTGCGGTCAGTATCCCGGCATCGTATTCGGGGAGGTGAAGCTCCCCGATATATCTTTTTCTTCTATCCTGCGGAAGCTCGGGCAGGACACATCGAAGCTCATCTATCTTTTCCTCCGTTATATGGAGGACCGGCAGGTCCGGCTCCGGGAAATACTTATATTCCGCCGCATCTTCCTTCTTTCTCATCGCGAAAGATGCCTCTTTTTCTTCATCCCAGCGTCTCGTCTCACGGCTTATGGTGCCGCCGTTTCGGACGATCTCCCACTGGCGCGCGGACTCATACTCGATGGCTTTACTTACCGCGCGGAAAGAACTGAGGTTCTTCATCTCCGTTCTCGTTCCTAGCGCCGGATCTCCGGGCGCGCGAACCGACAGATTTACGTCCGCACGCAGAGATCCCTCCTGCATCTTACAGTCCGAAACACCGATGAACTTCAGCATCGTCCGAAGTTCCGTGAGGAAAGAAACGACCTCTTCCGGGGAGCGGAAATCCGGCTCGGTCACAATCTCCAGAAGCGGCACGCCGCAACGTGAAAAGTCGATCATCGTTCTGTTTCCCGTCTCATCGTGAATGAGTTTTCCGGCGTCATCTTCCATATGCAGCTCGTGGATCCGGATACGCTTTTCCGCCGGCGCTCCTGCCGGATCTGAAATATCGATATCCATATATCCGTTTCTTCCGATCGGCGCATACAGCTGCGAGATCTGATATCCCTTCGGAAGGTCGGGATAGAAGTAATTCTTTCTGTCGAAGCGGCTCTCTTCCGTGACTTCACAGTTCAGCGCCAGAGAAGTCATGATGGCATAGTCCAACACCTTCTTATTCAGCCTCGGGAGAGCACCGGGAAGGCCCGCGCAGACCTCGCAGATATGGGCATTCGGGTCGCCGCCGAACCTCGTAGGGCACGAGCAGAAGATCTTCGACCTGGTCTTTAGTTCGACGTGGACTTCCAGTCCCACGACCATCTCAAATTCTCTCACAGACCGGCCTCCCTTCTTCCGGAAGACGCATCTTTCAGTTTCTCGAAAAAGCGGACTGCGCCCAGGATCTCCTGCTCTCCGAATCTTCTGCCCGTCAGCTGCAGCCCGATGGGAAGGCCTTCGGACGATTCTCCGAACGGGAAACTGACAGAGGGTATCCCCGCCAGGCTGGACGGGACTGTACACAGATCCGAGCAATAGGCGGCAAGCGGATCTTCGATCGCCCCCTTCTCCGGCGCTGTCATCGGACTTGCCGGGCTTAAAAGAAGATCGTACTTCAAAAATGCATCTTCCAGCGCTGCTCGAATAAGATCCCGTGCTTTTTCCGCTTTCCGGTAGATATCTTCGAAGTGCTCGGACGAAAGGACATAGTTCCCGAGAAGGATACGCCTCTTCACCTCGAGTCCGAAGCCGGAGCTTCTGGTCTTCGTATATAGTTCAGACAGATCCTTCGCCTCAGGATCCCTGTATCCGTAGCGGATCCCGTCATAGCGCGAAAGATTCGAGGAGGCTTCCGCAGACGAAAGGATGTAATAGACCGGTACCGCATACTCTAGGACCGGCAGGTCGATCTCTTCGACAGATGCGCCGTTTTCTTCGAGAATGACTCTAGCTGAGCGGACCGCGGCGATGATCTCTTCAGAAAAATGAAGACCTTTTTCCTCCTCAGAAGCAGGATCGCCCGCTCTTCCCATGAGCTGTTTCGGGATAGCGATGCGCTTTCCCCGAACGGAGTAGCTCTCCATCGCCGGAATATCGATATCCGGAGCTAAAACCGAGGTCTGATCCTTCGGATCCCGTCCCTTAACAATGTTAAAAAGCACTGCGGCATCTAGGCTTCCGCGTGTGATAGGTCCGGCAGTGTCCATGGACGAGGCAAAGGCCACCAGACCATGTCTGGACACGGATCCATAGGTCGGACGGAGCCCGACAAGCCCGCAGTAGGCAGACGGCTGACGTACCGATCCGCCGGTATCGGTGCCCAGCGAAGCGATCGCTTCTCCCGATGCCACAGCTGCTGCGGATCCTCCGGACGATCCTCCCGGCACACGGTCGGGGAAAAGGGGATGCGACGTCGTTCCGAAGTACGAATTCTCTGTAGAAACGCCCATGCCAAATTCATCCATGTTCGTTTTTCCTATAATGATGGCCCCTGCTTCTTCCAGTTTCTCCACGCAGGTGGCCGAATACGGCGGGATATAGTTCTCCAGCATCTTCGACCCGCAGGTAGCCTTTTTCCCTGCATAAAGAAGATTATCCTTTATCGCGACCGGCACGCCGAGAAGCGGCGGAAGCTCTGTGTTTTCAGGCATCATGGCTTCACGCGTTCCTGCTTTGTTTTCGCGGTATTCCCGCACTTTCGCATCGCATGCCCGTGCTTTTTCTATCGCTTCTTCCTTCCAAAAAGAGACATAGACATGAAGCATATATTCATTTTCATCTATATTTTCGAAAATTTTGCGGACGATCTCTTCCGAGGTCACTTTTTGCTCCCGGATCGCACGCGCGGTTTCTACCGCATTCATGGAGAGGATCGCTTCGGAATTACTGATATCAGGGAGTTTCGATGTCATTTTTCCACCTCACTCCACTGTTTTCGGGACACAGAACATATTCCCGGAGACTTCCGGCGCGGAAGAAAGGATCGCCGAAGAAAGCCCGGATTCCTCTTCCACATCCTCGCGAAGGAGCATCTCACCGCCTGCCGGCGCCATTTCGGCATCCGGCGTCATATCCGAAGCTTCAGCCGTCGCATCCGCTCCCGGCGCTGTATCCGCCGCTTCTATATCCGCGGCCCGCGCAGCGATGCCGGCTGCTTCCTCAGTATCTAGCCCGGTGATACGCTCCATATAGGGAATGATATGCGAAAGATCGGAGAAGAGGATCTCCTTCTCCTCCTCCGATAAGGACAGCCCGGAGAGCCGGGCCACGCGTTCAAGTGCTTTTTCCGTAGAATGATCCATACGTTCCCCCAAGTCGATTAACATCTCCATTTTACAACAAACCCTGTTATAATGTATGGAGCATTCTAAGAAGGAGTAATTATGGTTTCGCTTCTTATCCGAAAACTCGTGCCGGACTATAAAAAGCCCCAGAATCCGGAAGTGCGCCGAAGCGTCGGCAGTATCTGCGGAGCCTGCGGGATCTTTTTCAATATCCTTCTTTTCATCGGAAAACTCATCATGGGCATCCTGACGCACTCGATCGCGATCGTCGGTGATGCGCTGAATAACCTGTCGGATGCCGGATCGTCGATCATCACCATGATCGGTTTCCGTCTCGCGGGAAAAGCACCTGACGCCGACCATCCTTTCGGTCACGGCCGTATCGAGTACATCTCGGGTCTTCTGGTGTCCCTTCTCATCTGCATCATGGGCTTTGAACTCGGAAAGTCTTCGATCGAGGGCATCATCCACCCGACCGCTGTTGACTGCACGATCCCGGCTGTTGCGATCCTGATCGCCTCGCTTCTCGTGAAGGCTTACATGATGTACTACAACTTCCACTGGGCGAAGATCATCGATTCCGCCGCCATGCGCGCGACCGCCATCGACAGCAGAAACGACATGATCTCCACGTCCGTCGTTCTTCTCGCTGTCATCTCCACGAAGTTCACCGACCTTCCGGTCGATGCATATATCGGTGTCGCGCTCGCCGTATTTATCCTCTACTCCGGCATCAATGCCGCGAGGGATACGATCGAGCCGCTGCTCGGCACGCCGCCGTCCAGGGAATTCCTCGACAAGATCGAAGAGATCGTCATGTCCCATGAGCCCATCTCCGGCATCCATGATGTCGTCGTCCACGACTACGGCCCGGGCCGGAAGATGATCTCTCTTCACGCGGAAGTATCCGCTTTCCAGGATATGTTTTATATCCACGATGTGATCGATAATATCGAGCTCGACCTGGCGCGCGAACTGGACTGCGAGGCCGTCATCCACATGGATCCGATCGATACGAAAAACAAAGATCTCATGAAGCTTCAGGATGAGGCCAGAGCATTTGCCAAAGCGATCGACGAGCGTATCACGATCCATGATTTCCGCATGGTCCCCGGAGAGAGCCACACGAATCTGATCTTCGATATGGTCGTCCCGCACGATATTACGACCTCGGAAAAAGAACTCGTCCAGACCGTCCGTGAGAAGATTCTGGAGAAGCATCCTCACTATTACTGCGTCATCAAGATCGACCGCTCCTATGTCTGAGAGGGAATCCGTTCATGAAAGATCCGAAGAACGAACACCTGAAGATCACTGAGAACGAAGGAGCCGCTACACCCTCCGGGAAAGGTGATTTTTCCAAGGGGCGCGTGCCTTTCCTGATCCTTCGTCTCGGGCTTCCGATCATGCTCGCCGAGATCGTGGTCGTCCTCTATAACATCGTGGACCGCGCCTATATAGGCCACATGGGAGAGACGGGTACTTTTGCCATCACGGGACTCGGCGTATGCTTCCCCCTGATCACCCTGATCAGCGGATTTGCCAATCTTTTCAGTACCGGCGGTACCACCCTCGCGACGATCGCCCGCGGCGAAAAAAACGACGAAAAAGCGGAGCGCATGTTGTCCACTTCGTTCACGCTCCTTCTTCTGATCGGCGCGGCACTGACGGTGCTCCTTTTCGCCTTCGCACCTGTCCTTCTTAAGCTCCTCGGCGGTAACGAGGAATCTCTTCCCTACGCCATCGAGTATTTCCGCATCTACGTGATCGGCACGATCCCCGTCCTGATCAGTCTCGGCATGAATCCGTTTATCAATGCTCAGGGCTTCCCGAAGATCGGCATGGCCACGGTTATCCTCGGTGCCGTCCTGAATATCGCCCTCGATCCGCTCTTCATCTTCACCCTTGATATGGGGATCCGCGGCGCCGCCCTGGCGACCGTCCTTTCCCAGAGTGCCAGCGCCCTGTGGGTCATCCTTTTCCTGCGGAGCAAGCGGCCGCCGCTTCGGCTGAGGCGCCTCTGCATCGACCGCTCCCAGCTTCCGGGCCTTCTGAAGCTCGGCGCGACGGGCTTTACTTTCAAGGTCACTTCCAGCATCACGCAGGCCGTCGTCAACGTCATGCTCAATGACTTCGGCGGCGCGCTCAGCACCCTCTATGTCGGGGCGATGAGCCTGATCAACTCGATCCGCGAGATCATGAGCCTGCCGAACAGCGGCGTGACCGGCGCGGGCCAGAACGTCATGAGCTACAACTACGGCGCGAAGAATGAGGACCGCGTCTCTGAGTGCATCCGCTTCATCCTCTTTTCCGGACTTCTGGTCAATACCCTTCTTTGGATCCTGATGCTCCTTATCCCGGAACCGATCATCCGGATCTTCACCGACGATCCCGAGCTCATATCCCTTACTGTCCGCTGCGGCAGGATCTACTTCGGCGCCTTCCCGTTCATGGCACTTCAGATGAGCGGCCAGACCACATTCGTCGCCCTGAACCGCCCGAAGCAGGCGCTCTTTTTCTCCATGCTAAGAAAGATCATTCTCGTGACACCTCTGACTCTTCTTCTGCCGAATATCGGGCTCGGCGTCGAGGGCGTCTTCTGGGCCGAGTTCCTAAGCCAGCTTCTCGGCGCCAGCATCTGCTTCTCCACGATGTACTTCACCATCTGGCGGAAGATGCGGAAGAAGGGATCCGCCCCTGCTTCGAAGTCCGCACCGTAGTCCCGGGATATAGAGTATAATAGGGATGCACGTAAAGGAGATATCGATACATGAGAATCACGGAAAAACTCGATAATAAGCGTATCCTCATCTGGGGAAAAGGAAGAGAAGGCAAGTCCACTGAGACGTTTCTAAAAGAACACTGCCCCTCTGCCACCTACGACCTCGTCGAGGGAAAAGAAGAAGAGATCCAGAAGCTCTCCGGAGATTACGATCTCATCATCAAGAGCCCCGGCATCATCACGCATATCGACGATCCGAAATATATCTCGCAGACCCGCCTCTTCATGGAGGAGTTTTCCTCCCAGGTCATCGGTATTACCGGCACCAAGGGCAAAAGCACTACTTCATCGCTTCTGTATCACGTTCTTTCCGAGATCAGGAATGGCGACGCGATCCTCTGCGGAAACATCGGTCTTCCGTGCTTTGACTACTATGACGCGATCCATGAGGGGACGCCGATCGTCTATGAGCTTTCCTGTCATCAGCTCTCCGACCTCGATACCTCTCCGCATGTAGCGGTCTTCCTGAACCTCTATGAGGACCATCTTGACCGATATATCACGATGGAGAACTACTTTAACGCAAAGAAGAATATCACGATACACCAGACCTCGGAAGACTTCCTCTTCTACGGAAACGACGTTCCGGAGATCGAAACCAAAGCTCAAAAAACGAGGCTCGATTTTAATACATCGATGAACTTCGATATGAAGCTCCGCGGCGCCCATAACCAGTTCAATGCGACTTTCGTTTTCCGCATCTGCACCGAGGTCTTCGGTCTCGATCCCGAGAAAGTGAGAAAGAGCATCGAGTCCTTCACCGGACTCCGCCACCGCCTCGAATTCGTCGGAAACATCGACGGTATCGACTTCTATAACGACTCGATCAGCACGATCCCGCAGGCCACGATCCAGGCGGCCACCAGCATCGCCAATACCGCCACTCTCCTGATCGGCGGCATGGACCGTGGCATTGACTATTCCGCGCTTATCGACTTTGTAAAAGCACACCCGGAATACCAGTACATCTTCTCTTATGAGTCCGGCAAACGCATCTACGAGGATGTCGGAGATCTTCCCTACACCCATCTGGTCGCCGATCTGAAAGAATCGGTCGATCTCGGAAAGAAGATCACTCCTGAAGGAAAGGCCTGTATTCTTTCCCCTGCTGCCGCATCCTACACCCACTTCAAGGATTTCGAAGCCCGCGGCAATAAGTTCTGCCAGATCCTTCGCGGCGAGACGACGCTGGTCTTTACCGGGGACATCGGTTTTGACCGTTTTATGGATCACCGCTGGGAGGATCCGAACCTTCTGAGCAAGCGTGTCCGTGACGTCCTTTCCTACGCCGACCACGTGATCGCCAATGTCGAAGGACCGATCATGGACTGCCCGAAGAACGAAGAGACCGAGGGCGCGAAGCAGCTTCTGCACTTTATGGAGCCGGCCGTCGCGGATTTTCTTTATGAGAATCACTGCGACATCTGGAATATCTGCAATAACCACATCAAGGATGCCGGCGAAGAAGGCATCGCATCGACGCTGAAAGAGGCGAAGAAACGCGGTATCGCTACGATCGGTGCCGGCATGAATATCGAAGAGGCCAGGAAGATCCACTATCTTTCCGAGTCCGGCGGTATCGGCATGTTCGGTGTCGGCTACCAGCGCGCCTGCAGAAAAGCAAGTGAGACCGAGGCCGGCTGCTTCAGCTGGAGCGACCTCGACGCGATCCGGGAAGCGATCACGGAGATCAAGAAGACCTGCCGCTGGTGCATCGTCGTTGCCCACGCCGGTGAGGAGTTCACTCCGCTTCCGTCGCCCTATACCCGTGACCGCTATCACCTGTATCTGGAGATGGGCGCGGACATCGTCGTTTCCCATCACCCGCATGTTCCGATGAACTATGAGATCGTCGGGGAGAAAGCGATCTTCTACTCGCTCGGGAATTTCATCTTCGACACGCCATACCAGCGGTCCCAGTTTAATACGGAAAAAGGACTTTTACTGCAGCTGGATCTTTCTTCCGAGAAGTTTACCTTCAAGCCCTACGGTATCGATATCTTAAGAGATACCGAGAGGATCGATACCGGTGAGATCCCGGTGATCTTCCAGGATGTTCCGGAAGAAGAGTATAAGCTCCTGTCGCCGCTGTCTGCGAAGATGCATATCGCTGCAACGAAGCGTCAGATGACTTTCCTTCAGCCGGATCGTTTTAAGAATGCAACCGAAGAAGACTGGAAAGCGCATTTTTCCGAGCCCATGCGGACCGGAAGAGTCCCCGGCGAGACTCTTGATTTCTTTATCCTCTGCCCGCTTGCCGAAGAAGCGGAAAAAGGCGCCTGGAAAGAAAGTAAAATGACAGATATCGTGAAATATATCCAGGATCAGATGTGACCCTGCTGCCTATCCTCTGCTGCTCTTTCTTTTTCACTTAAATTATGGCAACATATCTATGGGTATTCAGGAAGCAGGAATTCTTCATCGGGAGGATATATTCATGCGAAAATCATTAGCGATCATCAGTCTTGTAAGTACCGTTATCATCATTTTTTCCGGTTTCCTCATCTATGCGAATGGAAGAAATGTGGAATGGTTCGGTATCACCATCTCACCGGGAGTATTCGGAGGAATCGTCGCCGGTTTTATCGTTTATGATATCATCGCCATGAAGAACGCATTTACTGCCGATAAAAAGATCGCCGCTTCCGAGACGGTCATCATGGCCAGAACGGCGGAAAAGAATGCCATCGATGGTGCGCTGGCCGTTCCCTGCACAGTAACATTTTCTCGTCAGTCCACCGTGGTAGGATGCGCGATCGGCGTACAGGTCTACCTTAATGGAACTCCGATGACCGTGGTAAATAACGGGCAGACGATCTCCATGACGACCTTTGTAAAGCATAACGAGATCAGTGTGCACTATACTGCAGGAAACATTTCCCGCTCGTTTGAATTTGAAGCCGTCCCCGGCGGCAATATCCATATCTATCTCAAGTATGTCGGCGCCAAAATGTCGATCGTAAATCAGTAATACTTGGAGGCATTGGATCATGAAGGTCGTGGATTCACTGAAAACTGAAAAAAACTTTAATTCCCGGTCTGTAACGATCCGTGCGAACAGTTTTTACCGGGCAGCGCTCATTTATCTGTCGCTGCCGGTCATCATCTTTTTCATCGGTTATCTTAAGGTCTGGTGGGCACTTCTTTTCTCGGCCGGTATCGCAGGTGCAGTAATACTTGCCATGCGCGATTACGGAAAAAAGTCCCCGGATGTGGCACTTGACCCGTCTGAGAAAAAGATCGAGATCAAGGCTTCCTGCCTGATCTTCCTTCTCATCGCGATCCCGCTCTTTCTTTACTGGGGCGGCGTCGGTGAATTTGGCAACTGTTCGGCAGACCATCGTGTCCGCTATGCGATCTTAAATGACCTGGTCGAGTATAAATGGCCGGTCGTCTATGATTTCTCCACCCAGCAGAATCCCGCCGTCGCGGCCAGCCTCGGAAGCGGATCGGCGGCCTTTGCCTATTACTTCGTCTTCTGGATGATCCCGGCGCTTTTCGGCAAGCTCTTCGGCCTTCTTGTCGCACGTATCGTCCTTCTCATCTGGACCGGCATCGGATTATTCCTGATCTTCGCCGGAGCTTCCCTCCTGTATAAGAGAGCTTCCCGCGCGCTTTTCCTTTTCCTGATCCTCTTTGCCGGATTTGACGTGATCCCCTATGTGATCAACCTTATCACGAAGACGGACACGACCTGGGAAGGCTGGAACTCGCACCTCTTTATCCACGGAAACTTCTTCCAGATCATGAATGTATTTAACCAGAGCATCCCCGGATGGCTGATCACGATCCTGCTTCTTCTGGCAAAAGACGGCAGAAGCATCGGTCTTCTTGGCGGCCTGATGTTCTGCTATTCCCCGTGGGCAACGATCGGTATCCTGCCGATGTGCATCTGTAAGCTCATCACCACGAGCCGCACTGAAGAAAATGGAGCAAAGAAACTCCGGATGAAACCGCTTCTGAAAAATACATTTACACCGGTGAATATAATTCCGCCGATCATCGTCCTGATCGTCTTCGGACTTCTATATACGGCGAACCCGAATGCGACCGGTGACGACGGCTTTATCTGGAAATTCTATGACACCCCGTTCGGTCTGATTCTGGACTACGTAAAGTATGTCGTCTTCGAATTCGGTATCTGGACCCTGCTGATTTATAGGAAACACCGCAAGGATCCGATGCTGTGGACGGCCGTCATTACCCTGCTGATCCTTCCGATCTATAAGATCAGCAAGGCAAATGACTTCATCATGCGCGGCAGCATGGCGCCGGCATTCATGATCGGTCTTTATGTCGTGATGTACGTTACCGATAATTTCGAGATGTGCCGCGATAATAAGCTCGAACTGAAAAAAGCACTCGCCGGAAGAGCTGTTCTTATCATCATGTGCATCGCCGCATATGTTCCGGTAAACTACGTGCTCTTCAATGCCCTGATCTCGTATCAGATGCACTTCACGGATGAGGTCAACTACGAAGACGAGATCCATAAGATCGGATCCTTCGGAAACATCATCGAAGAAGAAGAGCTGGAAGTCGTAAAGAAACAGTTCTTCGTCGAAGACTACGAAAATACGGCCTTCTTCAAGTACTTAGCAAAGTAATGATTCCACTGCAAAAGCAACGGCCGGGCATCTCACGATCCCGGCCGTTTTTTTGTCTTATTCAGAATATACCTTACTCGCTGAGCTGTTCCTGCTCATAGATAATATTCAGCATCTTAGCTGTTGCCTTGATCGCTGCGGCGACCTGGTCACGGTCGAGACCTCTGGTCTTAAACTCATGCTCTCCGTCACGCCAGGTGATAACACTCTCGACAAATGCATTCGTTCGGCCTCCCGGCGGGATCGTGACGGTATAGTCGGCGAAGAAAGGAAGTGTCCTTCCGAACTGCTGATATACTTTCTGAAGAGCTTTCATGAAGGCGTCAAACTGACCTTCACCGGATGCGCTCGCCTCATGGACATTATCGTCGATCTGGATGCGCATCGTCGCTACAGGATTGAGATCCCTGGCATGGCAGACATAGTAGTTTAAGATCTTTACGTGCGATTCGCCGTTGCCCTTTCCGAGTACGTCGGCCACGATATACGGGAGCTCGTCGGTCATGACGCTCTCTTTATTATCTCCCATCTCGACGATCCTGGCCGTAACTTTCTCAAGAGAATCCTTATCCAGATCGAGTCCGAACTCTTCCAGGTTTTTCGCGATGCTCGCGCGTCCGCTTGACTTACCGAGCGCATACTGGCGGAATCTTCCGAAGCGCTCCGGTGCGAGCTTATTGCAGTACAGGGAATCCTTCGTATCGCCGTCCGCATGGACGCCGCAGGTCTGGGTAAATACCGCAGCACCCGTGATCGGCTGGTTCTTCGGGATACGCATCCCGGAGAAAGACTCGACCATCTTGCTGACATGCTCCAGCGCTGTTTCATTGATGTCCGTCGATCTATTCTCACAGAAGTCCGCGACAGCTCCGACGATCGAAGCAAGTGGCGCATTTCCGGCACGCTCGCCGAGGCCGTTTACGGTAACATGGACACCCTTGGCGCCGGCTTTTACCGCCATGATGGTATTTCCGACCGACATATCGTAGTCGTTATGTGCATGGAAATCGAAGTGTACCTCCGGGAACAGGGAGCACATCTTCTTTACATATTCGAAGGTCATATCCGGCGTCAGTACGCCGAGTGTATCGCACAGCATGATCCTCTCGACCGGAAGGACCGAGATCTCGCTTACAAGCATTTTTACATATTCAAAATCACTCTGAACGCCGTTACTCCAGTCTTCGAGATAGACATTGATCTTCATGTCGCGGAAAGATGCATCCTCGATGACTCTTCGGATCTCGCCGACGTGCTGCTCCGGGGTCTTCCCGAGCTGTGCGGTCAGATGGTGGATAGAGCTTTTGCAAAGGAGGTTGATCACTTTACCTCCGGCATTCTGGATCCAGGAAAGGGAGTGGCCGCGATCGACAAATGCGAGGACCTCGACTTTATCGAGATATCCCTTGGCGGATGCCCACTGTGTGATCTTCTGAAGTGCTTCAAAATCACCGTCGGAAATACGTGCGGATGTGACCTCGACGCGATCGACCTTAACCTCGTCCAGAAGGATCTTGGCTATGCTTAATTTCTCGCTGGGAGTAAAGGAAACTCCCGGGGTCTGTTCTCCATCCCGAAGGGTGGTATCCATGATTTCCAGTTTCATGTGGCTTACCTTTCCCGTTTTTCTATAACTATCAGTCACAGTATAGCAGAAACCGTAAAGAATTGCTTTTGTGTATTTATTTTTTCCATTTTTTTTGAGATAATGTACTCCGTGGGGGAATTTATCTAAGTAAAAGGACGGTTAGTAACAACATTTAAAAGGAGCTGCGTTTATGAGCAAAGGAAAAATACATCCCTTCTTCTCTGACGAGAAGATCCTTGATATCATCCGGGATTATTCCAATGACACCATCTATTTTAAGGATCACCAGTCCCGCTTTATCTGGAATAACCGTTCCCACGCCGCACAGTTCGGCCTCTCCGACCCCAGAGAGATGGCCGGAAAGACAGATGCCGATTACTACCCGAAGGATTTTGCGACACGTGCACGGAAAGAGGAAATGGAGATCATGGAGACCCGTATTCCTCTCATCTCCAATATCGAGAAACTCGAGAAACCGGACGGTTCCGTCATCTGGTATTCCGCCTCGAAATATCCGATCATCGATGAAAAAGATAACGTCATCGGCACATGGGGCATCAGCAGAAATATCACCGCGCTGAAGATCGTGGAGGAAGAGCTGAGCCGCACCAATGAGAAGCTGAAGAGACTTTCCCAGGTCGACGATCTGACAGGTCTTTTCAACCGCCGCTATTTCTACGAGATGATCGAGAAGACCGCTTCCCAGTACGATAGAAGAAACAGACGCAAGAAGGATGATCCGGATGACACGTTCTCCCTGATCTCCCTCGATATCGATTTCTTTAAGAAGATCAATGATGATTACGGCCACAACAAGGGCGACGACGTGCTCCGTCTTGTCGCCGGCATCCTCACCTCCCAGTGCAGAAAGTCCGATATGGTCTTCCGCATCGGCGGCGATGAGTTTATGATGCTCCTTCCGGATACACCGCTCAAGGGTGCGAAGGTCCAGGCCGAGCGCGTGCGTACGGCACTGTCCGGTGCTCCGATCGTTCTCGATGAGAGCTCGTCTCCGGTACGTCTTACCGCTAGTATGGGTATCTCCTGTTATCGTGATTGCAGTGATGTTGCGGACCTGATCCATAAAGCGGATGAGCGTCTCTACACCTCCAAGAATCTCGGACGTGACCGCGCAACTTAATAGTTCTACTTCAAAAGCACTTGTACGGCGTCGTTTCTGCGGCGCCGTTTTTGTTTGCAAAAATACATCAGGAAAAAAATTACGGCGCAGTATTGCCCTTCTCTTTATAGCGGAGAAGTGCTGCTCTTGCGAAGTCTTCGTTTACCGTTCCGAGCGCCGGCAGCTCGTAATCGTCACCGTATCTTCTCTTTAACGCCAGCCGCAGGAGATGGTCCGTCATTCTAGGGTTCTTCGGCAGGAAACTTCCGTGGGAATACGTGCAGTACACGTTGTTATAGATCGCGCCTTCAAATCCGTCTTTTCCGTTATTTCCGGCACCCTCGATGACCTTCGCCATCGGCTTTACCGAATCTCCCAGATACGTGCGGCCGCTGTGGTTCTCAAATCCGTACAGGACAGCGCTATCAGCAACTCCGTCTTCCTTTAGGAAATCTGCTTCATAGATCGTATCCTGGATATACCGGACATCTTCTCCTACTGTGTAGATATCGATCGCGCCGAGGCACTCGATCCTCGTTCCGTCATGTTCCTGATAGTATTTGCCGAGCATCTGATAGCCTCCGCAGATGCAGAGGAATACCATGCCGTTTTCGATCGCCTGCTTGACCTTCGGACCCTTCACTTCCACGAAATCCTTACGGATGACGTTCTGCTCGGCGTCCTGTCCGCCACCCAGGAAAACGATATCGAAATCCTTCTCATCAAATTCATCCCCGATCGAGACAGGTACCATTTTCACCGAGATTCCGCGGAGCTCGGCCCTTCTGATCAGGCTCAGCACATTTCCCCGGTCTCCGTAGAGATTCAGGAGGTCCGGATACATATGACAGATGCGAAGTTCTTTTCCCGTATTATCCATTACCAGAAGCACTTTCCTTTCGTCATTTCCAGAAGTCCTTGAGATGATATCTCTTTACCAGGATCGACCTGAGCGCGAGCATCGACGTATAGTTCGGAAGGATATAGAGGCATTTGCCCGGGGTCGAGTCCGAGATCGCCTGATCGAGAAGCTCGGCGCACTCTTCCATCGGCTTGGCCACGATCCTTTCTCTATCCACGCCGGAATAGAGGATACGGAGCATCATGTCGCCGTATCTGTCTCCCGAGACATATACTTTTTCCGGGAATTCCTTCGATTCGAAGTCCACATCCCAGATCCACGAGACGTCTTTACCATCCGCGATATTACTGTTAAGGAGCATGTAGATCCCTTCCGCGTCCGAAGCGCCTGCCACGAAAGACAGTGCACGGTCGAGTCCGACCGGATTCTTCACAAGGAGCACACAGATCTTCTTATCTCCGATACTGATCTTCTCCATGCGTCCAAATGCCGCCTCAACATGCTCGAGCGCAGCGGCGCATTTCTCGAAGGAAAGAGCCTCCGTATCTCCGATCTTCTCACCCATCCGCACACAGGCAGACACCGCGGAGATCGAGTTATAGAAGTTATGCATGCCCGGGATCGGGAGCTTGACGCGTCTTTCTTTCGGATTCGGATCCTTCTCCGTCTTCCCTTCTCCGGCATCCAGGAGCGACAGCTCATATCCTTCATCGGAAGGATTCTTCGCCAGATCGTACTTCACGAAGAAACGAGGAGCCTTTCTGGTCTTTCCGCATTTTTCGCATGTAAAAGCACCCAGATGCCCGAAGGATCTTGCGGTGTATGTGTATTTCGTCTTACATCCCGTGCAGTACTCCGCATCCGAAGAGGCCGGCAGTACACCGGATTTATCGGGATAAGTGACGTTATTGTAGTGCATGGATTCTTCGGAAAGACCGTAGAACACGGTTCTTTCCTCGCGTCCCTTATAGAGCTCGGACACGAGGGAATCATCGCTGTTCAGAAGGATATCCGCTTCACAGGTGTCCAGTCCTTTTGCGATAAGATCACGCGTATGCGCCAGTTCTCCGAAGCGGTCGAGCTGGTCACGGAAAAGGTTCGTCACCACAGATACCTTCGGCTTGATCTGGCAGGCGATCTTTCCATACGCGCCTTCATCCGTCTCCAGTACGCAGATGACTTTCTTTCCGGCTTTATCGGCCTTCTTCATCTCTTTTCTTCCGAAGATCATGGACGTCGTCACGCCGGACAGAAGATTCGCGCCGGAGACATTCGTCACGACGGTATAGCCGCAGTTACGGAAAATATCGGTGATCATATGGGTCGTGGTGGTCTTGCCGTTCGTTCCCGTGATCGTTACACAGTTACGGCCTTTGCAGAGCTTCTCTAAGATCTTCGGATCGACTTTTACTGCCACTTTACCGGGCAGAGTCGTCGCTCCGCGTCCCAGGATGCGAAGTCCGAGTTTCGTACATTTTGCGGAAAAAACAGCGAGGTGAAAACGAATCGATGCCATCTTATATCTCCGGTCACTCCACGAGATGTCCGACGATCAGAAGTCTGTGCGTCGCGACACCGAGCGGTGTACAGGTCACCAGTGTCACCTGCTTGCCGGTGCCGTCATCGATGTCGATATATTTGTCAAGATCACTCGGCTCAACAGCCTCATAGATCGTATCAACTTTATAAGTGTATTTGTTTCCGTCGATTCCAGAAATCTCGATCGTATCTCCGATCTTTACATCGCCGAGGGCGTGGAAGAGTTTACCTGCCGCACGCATTCTGTGACCGAGGATGACCATATTTCCTTCCTGTCCCGGATCGGCAGTACCTTTCAGACGGCCGGCGCCGTAACGGAGAGATACGATGGTCGCATCGTCCCAAAGCGGGATATCTACATCGATAGAGGGGATCCGGATCGTTCCGAGCGCGGTCAGCACGACTTCTTCCGGAAGCTCGGCCACGATAGTCTTATAGTCTGCCTGAGATCCGTTCGCTTCTTCTTCACCGAAGTAATACTCGAATTCTTCACCACTGACTTCATTTCCGGAAGACTTGACAACGAAAGAAGACTGACTCTGCTCCACGATGCTCTCCATCATGTCATCCGTCACTTTCTGCCGTTTCATATTCTTGATCGGGTCGATCAGAAGCAGAATAATACCCGTAACCAGGCAGATCAGAGCGATGCCCAGAAGGATGATATTTCGCCAGTTAATGTCGCCGTTTCTTTTTCTAAACATATATTCTCCAATTAAGAATTTCTATGCGATTTATTATAACAGATACTTCCGAAAAGTGATAATTTCTGATATGATTATTCTACTTTTTATCTCCGCACGGGGCCTCCGTAAGCGAGGGCGGAAATTTCTTAGTGGGTGAATCAAGGATGGATGCAAAGAAGATCTGGAGTCAAACTCTTTCTGTCTTAAAGGATGAAGTGTCTGATATCAAGTACAAGACATTTATTCTGCCGATGGAACCGGCTTTTGCAAATGATGATCTTTTCATTCTCACCGCACAGGATGCTTTTTCCCAGGAACAGCTCATTCCCATGATCCCGCTGATCAAGAACTGTATTTCCGCTGCCACGGGAAAAGAACTCGACGTGAAGATCGAGCTTCCTGATTCTTCCCTGACGCTGGAGATGATCCATCAGCACACGTCTTCTCAGGCGCCTTCCATGGCTTCCGAGAGTTCCGCATCCCAGCTGAATCCCGCTTATACCTTTGATTCTTTCATCGTCGGTTCCGGAAACCGCTTCGCACATGCTGCCTGCGTTTCCGTGGCAGAAGGCGGTAAACAGTATAATCCCATCTTCCTCTACGGCGGTTCCGGCTTAGGAAAGACCCACCTGATGCATGCCGTAGGAAATGCCGTGAAGCAGAAGATGCCAAACCAGAAAGTCGTATATGTCAACTGCGAGCGCTTCGTCAACGAATTCATCGCGACGATCCAGAGCGGTAAATATGATGATTTCCGTGAGAAATACAGAAATGCCGATTTTCTTCTGATCGACGATATCCAGTTCCTGGAGAGAAAAGAACAGACCCAGGTCGAGTTCTTCCATACATTTAATGAACTGTACGAATCCGGCAAGATGATCCTCATGACCTGTGATAAGCCGCCGCAAAGCCTCTCTTCCCTCGAAGAAAGACTTCGTTCCCGCTTCTCTTCCGGTCTGATCGTCGATATCCAGCCGGCAGACTATGAGACACGTATCGCAATCCTGAACAGAAGAATGCAGGACGAGCATATCAATCTTTCCGATGATATCGTGGATTACATCGCATCAAACTTCGCATCGAATATCCGTGAGTTGGACGGTGCTTTTAAAACAGTAGTCGCTTACTGTTTCCTGGCAAATTCCTTTACTCTGGATGACGCGAAGATCGCACTGAAAGATATGATCTCCCCGAAGCAGGCCAAGCAGGTCACACCGGAGATCATCGTCGAAGTTGTCGCCCGTGCATATAACATCACCGTAAGCGACATCATGTCGAATAAAAGAAGCAAAGAGATCCTCGTTCCCAGACAGGTCTGCATGTTCCTCTGCAGATCGGAACTGAACATGACCTATCCGAAGATAGGAGAGTTTTTCGGAGGCAAAGATCATACTACGATCCTTCACGCCTGTAACAAAATTGAAACAAGTCTGAAAGACGAGAACTCCGAGATCTCCATCCGTATCGAGTCGATAAAAAAGCGTCTTTTTAACTAAAGTTTTCCACCTTTTTTCGTTCATTTGTGGAAAACTTCTCAGGGAAAACAAGTGCATTAATTGTGGATAAGATCATCTTGTGGATAAGGTTTAAAACTCCTTTTCTTTTGCACAGTGCTTTTCACACGTTTTACACATAAGAAATACTGGTATTTCAGCCTTTAAAGCACTTTTAAACCATTTTCACAGAGCATAATATTAAGAAGGAGAAGTACTATTCTTCTGACTTTTATTGTTTGTATTTATGCAGCCGGAAGAATTCTCCCCACAAAAATCTGATTTCTCAAAGTGAAAAAAAGTGGAAAACTTTTTCTATAAGTGAAAACTCTAAAAGATGTTGGATTTTACTAGCTTTTCGCGTATTCTATGTAGCATTTTTGTAATTTTCCTGTATAATATATAGTGTTATTTGATAAATAGAAAATGGAGGCTAGAAACGCATGAAACTTGTTATTTCAAGAGACAATCTGGTCGAAGCTATTTCGATCGTTCAGAAGGCAGTTTCAACTCGTTCTACTTTACCTATATTAGATGGTATTTTAATTGAAGCCGACAGTAAGGGCGTCAAGCTCACGGGCTATGATTTAGAGACAGGTATTGAAGCACTTGTAGAAGCAGATGTAATGGAAGAAGGAGCTATCGTTATTCCTTCCAAGGTATTTGGTGAGATCGTCAGAAAGCTCCCGGATGAGGAAGTTGCTATTTCTTCCAATGAGAGAATGGTGATCGACATCGAGAGCGGCACTTCGAAGTTCTCGATCAACGGTATCTCCGCAGAGGGATTCCCGACGATCCCGGTAGTAGGCGATGATAACAAGATCATCCTGAACCAGGAGATCTTAAGAGACATGATCAGCCAGACGATCTTCGCGATCTCGACAGATGAAGGACGTCCGATCCTGAATGGTTCTCTCTTCGAGTCTGACGGAAAGAACATCAATGTCGTATCTATCGACGGTTTCCGTATGGCGCACAGAAAGAAAGAGATCGGCGAGGATCTTCCTGTAATGAAGTTCCTTATCCCCGGAAAAGCACTTCACGAGGCAGCCCGTATCCTGACAGGAAAAGACGCGGAAGTCGTTATCTACGCTTCTACAAACCACATCCTCTTCGATACAGGTAAGTTCAGAATCGTATCCAGACTGATCAATGGTGAGTTTCTGGATTATCATGCAATCGTTCCGAAGAATTCTTCTACAACGATGATAGTCGATAAGAATGCTGTTCTGAACGCTGTTGAGCGTGCTTCCCTGATCATCCAGAAGGAAGACCGCCGCTGCCCTGTAAACCTCTCTATGGATAATGAAGAAACTCTCGTGATCAGATCTTCTACTGAACTCGGTAATCTCCGTGAGGAAGTATCCTGCCAGATCACAGGTGATCTCATTAACGTGGATTTCAACCATAAATACATCATGGACGCTCTTCGTGCCATCGATGAGGATACCGTCAAGTTCCTCTTCTCCGGCTCCAATGGTCCGTCTGTGGTCGTTCCTGTAGAGGGAGATGGATATACGTATCTGATCCTGCCGCTTCGTAAGTAATCGCTGATATAGAAGTGACCGCTTTCATCTATCGCGATGACAGACTGAGAAGACGATATGTATATACGTTCCATAGAACTTCAGAACTTTAGAAATTACAAAAGGCTTGATCTTAAGGTCGAGCCTTCTGTTAATGTATTCTATGGATCAAATGCCCAGGGCAAAACAAATATATTGGAGTCCATCTATCTATGTACTTCCACACATTCCCACAGAACTTCCAAAGACAGTGAGATGATCCTTCACGGGGAACACAGATATAAGGTAAAACTTCAGCTGACCTCCTCTTATAATGCATATGATGAGTCGGTTTCGGTCATGTATGATGACGGACAGGGGGAAGATTCCACCGTAAAGCGGGCAAAAAAGATAGTTTGCCATGATGAAGTGCCTTTTGAGAAAATATCCGATTATTTCGGGATTTTTAACGCTGTTATATTCGCTCCTGAAGACTTAATGCTCATAAAAGAAGGTCCATCAGTGCGTAGAAAGTACTTAAATGTACTCCTTTCTTCCGTAAAGACATCCTACTTTTTCGAGCTGTCGAATTATGTCCGTCTTCTGATGAACCGCAACAGGATCATCAAGAATGCCAGATCCGGTAACAATAAAGTACTTACCGATGCCATCCGTGAAGAAATGTCCATCTGGCACGAACCGATGGCCAGATCAGCGGTAAAGATCATGCGTGACAGATATCTCTTCTCTCTCCGGATAGATAAGTTTGCGAAGGTCCATCATGAAAGGATCAGTAATGGCAGCGAATCACTCTTTGTGAAATATAAAACATGCATACCCATCGATATGTTTGAGAAGAACTCAGATGAAGAGATCATCGATGCTCTGATTTCTAAGTGGGATAATTCCATCGAAGAGGATTTTTACCGCGGTACGACGAATCACGGACCGCAGAGAGACGATCTTCAGATGTCTCTGGATGGTGATGGTCTTCGTATGTTTGCCTCTCAGGGCCAGCAGAGATCCGCTGCTCTTTCTATGAAACTTGCGGAACTGGATATCATGCGTGAAGAGACGAATGACTCCCCGGTACTTCTTCTGGACGATGTTTTCGGCGAGCTCGATGCAGCTAGAAGAAAGTGTCTGCTTTCCGAGATCGGAGATGCCCAGATCTTCATTACCTGCACGGATAAATCCTTCATCGAGCAGGAACTGGCGGATTCACTGGAAAAAGCATCGAAAATAGCCTTCTTTGAGGTATCAGAGGGTTCTGTGAAGAGAATAGAAAATGAGTAGAAAATTGACCTTTTCCAGTGCTTTTATGGTATAATATTTAGGTCAAAACAGATAGTGTTAAGGGGCGTTTTTGATGTTCGTTCATATCGGCGGAGAATATACGATCCTGATCGATTCAATCATCGGTCTGGTAAATCTTGAGACCGTACAGGCTTCTTCGGATGTGAATGCATTTCTGCGGCAGCAGGAAGAGGATAATATCCTCGAATATGTCTCTGAAGAGATACCGCGTTCCCTCATCCTGACAGATGATCGGACCTTTGTCTCCCCTATCTCGGTCTTGACGCTCAAAAAGCGCATAGATAACGCGAAAAATATGCCCGAAATCGTGCAATAACAGTGTTACAAAGCTTTAGATACCAGTACTTTTCGAAGTATCGGATCAAAATATGAGTTCTTTTCCCGAAAGAGCGATTTTTCGGGAAAAATAAGGAAGGAAAGACGAAAAATGGACGACGAAAAGAACCTGCAGAACGCATCCGCTGAGAATGGATCTCAGAGTCAGCCGGAAGGACAGCGTGAGTTTTACTACGAGGTACAGGAAGAGACAGATGGTCTTGTAAACCTCGCTTCTGACCCTCGTGCTTTGACCGAAGACTATAAGGAAGATTCTCTCGAGGATCTCGAGCAGGCGACACAGGGACAGGATGATTTCGACACCACGAACAAGAAAGAATATAACGAGGAAGATATTCAGGTCCTGGAGGGCCTGGAAGCCGTTAGAAAGCGTCCGGGTATGTATATTGGTGATACGACCCTCCGAGGCCTTCACCACCTCGTATATGAGATCGTAGCGAACTCTGTCGATGAGGCGCTTGCCGGCCGCTGTGACACTATCAAGGTCACAGTAAATACAGATGGTTCTGTTACCGTACAGGATAACGGTTCCGGTATTCCGGTAGGTATTCACCCGAAAATGGGTATTCCTACTGTTGAAGTCGTACATACAGTACTTCATGCCGGCGGTAAGTTCGGCGGTGGCGCATACAGCGTTTCCGGCGGTCTGCACGGTGTAGGTGCTTCTGTAGTTAATGCTCTTGCTTCCAAGATGGTCGTAGAAGTACGCCGTGAAGGAAACATTTACCATATTGAATTTGAACGCGGAAAGACTACTTCTCCCCTCGAGATCGTCGGAAAATGCGATGAGAACGATACCGGTACGACCACAGTATTCACACCGGACCCGGAGATCTTCCCGGACTGCCGTTTCGACTTCGATGCGATGATCACACGTTACCGTGAAATGGCTTTCCTTAACAGAGAAATTACCATCATTCTGCGCGATGACAGAGCTGAAGAACCGGCAGATAAAGTACTTCACTATGACGGTGGTATCATCTCCTTCGTAGAGTACTTAAACCGCCACAGAGAGGCACTTCACAAGCCGCCGATCTATATCGCACAGAGAAGCGGAGAATGCTTCGTAGAGGTCGCTATCCAGTATAACGATTCCTTCGCTGAGAACGTCTATTCCTACGCAAATAACATCGCAACAGTCGAAGGTGGTTCCCACCTTACCGGCTTTAAGAGTGCTCTTACTAAGGTCATTAATGACTATGCCAGAAAGTATAAGTACATTAAGGACTCTGACAGAAACCTCCAGGGTGAGGATACCAGAGAAGGTATTGGCGCCATCATCAGCGTGAAACTTCCGGAACCACAGTTTGAAGGTCAAACAAAGTCAAAGTTGGGAAATGCTGAAATTAGAACGCTTGTAGAGACTGTCATGTCTGAAAAACTAGCTCAGTATCTTGAGGAAAATCCGAATGTTGCGAAGATCGTCATGGACAAGTGCCTGTCTGCTTCCCGTGCCCGTGAGGCAGCTAGAAAAGCTCGTGATATGACAAGAAGAAAGAGCGTATTTGAGTCAAATACTCTCCCCGGAAAGCTTGCTGACTGCCAGGAAAAAGACCCGACATTCTGCGAGATCTTCATCGTTGAGGGAGACTCCGCAGGCGGATCTGCTAAGCAGGGACGTGAGAGAAAATATCAGGCGATCCTCCCTCTCTGGGGTAAGATGCTGAACGTCGAAAAAGCCCGCATTGACAAGGTTTACGGCAATGAGAAGCTCCAGCCGGTAGTCATGGCTCTGGGTGCCGGAATCGGTGATGATTTCGATCCTGAGAAGCTCCGTTACCATAAGGTTATTATCATGGCCGATGCCGATGTCGACGGTTCTCACATCAGAACACTTCTTCTCACCTTCTTCTTCCGTTATCTGAGACCTCTCGTAGAACTCGGATATGCTTATATTGCATGCCCGCCGCTTTACCGTGTATATCAGGGTAACGAAGGCTACTATGCATATGACGATAAAGAAGTTGAAGAAATCAAGCAGAAAACAGGCTGGAAAGAGCCGAAGATCCAGCGTTATAAGGGTCTCGGTGAGATGAGTTCCGAGCAGCTCTGGGAGACAACAATGAACCCGGCAACCAGAAAGCTTCTGAAAGTAACTATCGAAGATGCACAGGCTGCAGACGAAGCAATGACACTTCTCATGGGTGATCAGGTTGAACCTAGAAAAGAATTCATCCAGGCAAATGCGAAATTCGCTCAGCTGGATATGTAATAACAATTCACATCTGAAATCAATATGGACTCCACACAACAAATGTGTGGAGTCTTTTTTATTCAGTCAAATGTTTCACGTGAAACATTTCCATAAACGCCTCTCTTTCAAAACTGGAAGAATATTCGGTTTAAATACAATCTTACACAAAACAAAGATGTTAAGTAATTCGAAAAATGAATCTACATCAGAAATCAAATATCTGATTTCATTGTTAGAACAAATTCTAAAAAAACACTTTTTCCATCATGAACAAAAAATATTATTTGTATTGTTTCACGTGAAACAATACAAGTTTACATCTCTTGATATTTCAAAAAACACAATTCAATAGAAATATTCAAAATGACTCAATGTTTCACGTGAAACATATAAGTGAAAACTGTAAAAATGCGTTTTTTTATATTCAACTTTGAAATATCTCTGAACTTTTCACTGAAAAGTGTAAAGTAACTGACATATAGTAAATGATGATTTCTGATACTATTATCTTAATACGAATGATAAAGGAGCACATATGGCATACGTAATTTCAATCGTTAATCAAAAAGGCGGTGTAGGAAAGACTACAACTGCGGTTAATCTTGGTGCATTTTTGGCTAAAAAACGCAAAAAAGTGCTGATAATTGACCTTGATCCACAGGGAAATGCAACCAGCGGATACGGTTTTGATAAAACCGAACTGGAGAATACTGTATATGATCTGCTTGTAAATGAAGAAGATATCAGCACAGTAATTGCATCCACATCCGTTAAAAATGTGGATATGTGTCCGACAAATATCAATCTTGCCGGTGCAGAAGTTGAATTAGTATCTGCGATCAGTAGAGAGACGATCCTTAGAAGAGCCATCGAACCGGTCCTGGATAAGTATGATTATATTATTATCGACTGTCCGCCATCTCTTGGCTTGCTTACAATTAATGCTCTAGCAGCCTGCGAAGGAGTTATTGTTCCGATCCAGGGTGAATATTATGCGCTTGAAGGATTAACCCAGTTAATAGATACAATCAACATGATAAAGAAAAAGCTTAATCCTTCCATCGGTATTCTCGGTGTAGTTATTACCATGCATGACAGACGCACACAGCTTACCAAGCAGGTCGTGGAAGAGGTTCAGAAGTACTTTGGTGATAAGGTATTCAATACATTTATTCCGAGAAATGTACGCCTTGCCGAGGCTCCCAGCCACGGTCAGACAATAGATGAGTATGATGCCAAATCCAAGGGCTCTCTGGCATATCAGGCTCTCGCAAATGAAGTAATAAAGAGAACAAAATAAGAGTAACATATAGACGAACATCAATATATGAGGTGATGAAATGGCTACGAAGAAAGGTTTAGGTAAGGGCTTAGGTGCACTTCTTTCTGTGGATGGAATCCCGGAAACACAGAAAGATTCAGTAGTTGAACTGAAGATCAATGATATCTCTCCAAATAGTGATCAGCCGAGAAAGCAATTCAAGGAAGATGCTCTTCAGGAACTGGCAGATTCTATCAAGGAAAACGGCGTAATCCAGCCGATCATTGTTGCAAAGAGAGGCACCGGATATCGCATTGTTGCAGGTGAGAGAAGATGGAGAGCATCCCGTCTTGCAGGGCTGAAAGTAATTCCTGCGATCGTTCGGGATTTAACCGATCAGCAGACCATGGAGCAGGCTCTTATTGAGAACATCCAGCGACAGGATCTGAACCCGCTTGAAGAAGCTTTTGCCATGGATAACCTTATGAAAGAACATGGCCTTACACAGGAAGCTCTTGCGAAGAAACTCGGAAAGAGCCGTCCGGCTATTGCGAATACATTAAGACTGATCAACATTGATGAATCTCTTCAGGATTTCATCCGGAATGGTGATCTTTCTGCAGGTCACGCTCGAGCACTTCTTGCAATCACTGATAAAGAAGAACAGAAAAAAGCTGCAGATGTAGTCATGATCAAAGAGATGAGCGTCCGTGAAACAGAAGAGTATGTTAAGAAAATTCTGAGCGGTGCAGCTACAGCACCACGTAAAACGCGCGTAAAGGCCTCTTCCGCGGTCGCTATCAGCACAAAGGATGTGGAACACAAACTGACCTCTTACTACGGCACAAAGGTCAAATTAAAGCTGAAAGACGAGGCCAAGGGTAAAGGAACGATCGTCATCGAGTATTATTCATATGATGATCTGGATCGTCTTCTTGAGATGATGGACAACTGATTGCCATATATTTCACCAAAAGTGAAGAGGGGCTACTTCAAAAGAGTGCCCCTCTTTACTTTAGTTGACATAAATGGCCAAAGTTAGTAAAATTTAGCAGTCAATACAGATGGAGCTGTATCGAAGCGGTCATAACGAGGCGGTCTTGAAAACCGTTTGCCCAAAAGGCACGTGGGTTCGAATCCCACCGGCTCCGCCAAATCTCAGATCCTGAAAGCTTGATATATAAGGCTTTCAGGATTTTCTTTTGCTTAAAATACC